>OGXF01000062.1_pt1 | contig 89182 bp, 66 predicted proteins | sample 1576191 | NCBI WGS metagenome assembly OGXF01 (sample SAMEA3541545, study PRJEB24748) | human gut metagenome | biome: human gut; feature: human-associated habitat; material: faeces | place: China | collected 2012
TCAGGAAGTGACCGGTCATTTCCTCCACGTCTTTCGCGCGGATCAGTGCATCTTCTGAAGTCAAAGTGCCGGTATCAAAGAGCGAGGCCGTCTGCTTTTCCGTTAGCATGCCGCCTTCAATGCGGTTGGAATGATACGCCAGCAGCTTTTGAGAGAGTGCATACACGCCGCTATGGTCGTTCTTCTTCTGCTCGATCTGAAAACGCCGAATAAGCTGCGCGGTAAAACTTTCTGCCATAATTATCTCTCCTGCTGCGCCGGATATCTGCTTTTATTATATCCAATCTGCCGCGGCTGCGCAAGCCGCTTACAGGTGAATTACCCGATACAACAGATCATAGCAGGCGTCGGTCTCGCTGCCGAACACGGCAACGCTGTGTTTTCTGCCGTTTTCTATCTGATACTCTTCCCACCCCTGCTCGATCCATTCGATGGAATAAGCGCCCGTTCTGGTCATATCGCCGCTGAAATCGTACAGCGCTTCCGGCACTTGCAGATAGATAAGAATGGAGTGGAGCTGACGAAGATTGATAGGCGTTTGGATATAATTTTTTCGCCAATGCACGATTCCATACAGCATGCAGGCAAGCGTCGGTCTCCGTATCAAAAACGGCTACCTCAAACCTGCTGGTACGCTCAATCAAAAATGTTTCCCATCCGCGTTCGGTATGCTCAATATCATAACATACATCGGCTCGTATGTTTGTTCCCAAATCGTAAGTGTTCGATGGCGCATTGAGGTAACGCAGAATGGCAAGCAGCTGCGATTTATTGATCGTTGTCATGGTGTGCCCATTCTTTCGAAATATATTCGCTTTCGGCCTTAAATTGTTTGAATTTTCAGCGGAGCGCCGAGTGCCTGTGCCTTGCTCAGTGCAGCGGAAAATACCGTGAAAAAGTTGTTTCCCTCACTGGTAACAAAGTAGTTGCTGAGGTCGGTGATATCGCCGCTGATGTTGTCGCCCCACGGTGGAGTGAGCGAGAGGTCTTCAATATTCCAGATCACCTGATTGGGCGCGAACCGCGCAAGCGCCTGTTTGATCTGCGCGAGTTCCTCCGCACCGGCTTCGAGATGCTCGGCGGACAGCATCCCCTGATACAGCTCGTTCATCAAATACGGGTACCGGCTGCCCCATTTCCCGTTTTCAAGGCGGCCGCACACGGTAGAAAAGAAAGCGTGCAGAAAATCCGAAGTGCCGATGGGATACATATAGAATTTTACGGTGAATGCAGTAGCCATAGTATGCTCCTCCTTATTGTATCTTAAAATATATGATTATCTGAGGCGATGTCTGCTCTATTATTTTATCATATAACTGGTTCAAAATGTCATCTGATATATTTTGACCGCGAATATCCATAACAAATGTCTGTTGAGTATTAGACGGCAATTCTATCTCACGTCGAAAGTATTGATTTTTTATGTTCCTCACCAAGTTATTTCGTTTTGAAGGCGTGCTGATGTTATAATTTTTATAATCTATACTACTTCCTATCCGATAAAAGTCTGGACGCACGCTTCCCTTTGTTCCATATGGAACCACTTCACCATGTAAAAAGGACTGTTGTGACAAATAATCCGGATAATCAGTAGCACCATCCAGTTCGGTCTGTCGCCATGTAGGACGTTCCAAGGTACTTACTTCCATCTCAGGAAGTGATGGCGATTCTTGAATTGCGTGAAAAGTCGGTTGTGCAATGCTCTGCGCCAATTCATATGCGCCAAACGCAATGGAGACAACGCCAAGCGAATCCAGCCAATGCTCAAGCGACAGCGGTTTTTCCGGCGCGAACGCACCCTTTACGGTATCGGTCATACCCAAAGTCAGCCAGTTTGCAATGTTATACAGAGATGGACTTTCGGCAACAGCACTTGCGCGTGTTTTTAAGCCGTTATAAAACCCGCTGATCGTACCCATCGTGAGCCAATCAAGAAATCCGCCAAGCGTTCCGCGGCCAATACGCTCCTGCTGTGCGGATTGGAACCGGAGAGCAGCGCCAGACCGATATTGAAGAACAGCACCATCGTCACCACATTAGAGAGGAAATTTGTCATGATGAGTGCCGCAACCGCGAGCAGTTCGAGCAGCACTGGACTTTGTATAGAGCGGCACACTCGTCCGTCCCGATACGGCCTGCTATATGACTTCTGTTCATCGGTTCGGGAGTTTTCCGTCAGTTTTTGCTGACACCCGGCTTCTTTGTTGCTGCCCATATCGGACGCACCGCAAAAAACCAGGTTGCGGCTTAATGCGATCCACCCGCAAAGATAACATCAACAACCGCTTAGAGCAATGCTAAATTAAGGGGCGCGATTTATAATAAATCGCGCCCCTTTAACATTGCATATAGTAATCAGGAATTCCGTCAGCGTTATATATTGCCGGAGCAGCGGATTCGATACAATCGGCATGTGCTGCACTTCATTCTGAAACATATGATTTTAAAGAAGAAGGAGCTTGTTGAAAATATGAATTCATTGAAGATTCATCGGATACGCAACGGCAAAAATGTGCATAAGAACTAATTTATGCGTTAAGAACTGCGCTTCTCGTGTTAAAAGTGTATAAATCAAATTGACATTTTTCTACTAAACTAATAAACTTATCTCAAGTGAGAGAGATGATTTTGCGGCACTCAAAATCATCACTGCAAAGCGAAAATCCCACAAAATCGCATACTGTGAATAAGAGAGGAGGCTGGCTGCCGCGCCTTAAACCATATTATTATTGTAGGAGGTTATTTTATGTCAGGGAAAAATACTACTACACCTGCAAAGCAGGATGGATTCAAATCTCAATGGGGTTTTATCATGGCTGCAGTCGGCTCCTGCGTCGGCATGGCAAACGTTTGGCGGTTTCCCATGCTGGTCTCCCGGTACGGCGGCCTGACGTTCCTGATTCCTTATTTCATTTTCGTGATCGTCATCAGCCAGTCCGGCATGATGGAGGAATTCTCTCTGGGCCGTTGGGCAGGCTATGGACCGGTAGGCTCTTTCGGCAAAGCCATGGAAAATGGCGGTAAGTCCAAGAAGGCTGGAGAACTCATTGGCGGCGTCCCTGTGTTTGCGTCCCTTTGCCTCGGTATCGGTTACTCCGTCATCATGGGCTGGGTATTCTACTATGCCAAAATGGCGCTGACCGGTGAACTGGTCGCTATGGGAAACGATATGAATGTCATCGGCGGGACTTTTGGCGCTGTCGCACCGGAGGCAGCCAGCCTGCCGGAAGCCATTAAGATGACCTTTGCAACAGGCGGCGCCAATAATTTCTGGATTATTCTCGCGATTGCAGTGTCCTTTCTTATTATGATTCTGGGTATTGCGGGCGGCATTGAAAAATCCTGCAAGGTCATGATTCCCGCCCTGTATGTACTGTTCATCATACTGGCGATTATGATGCCCTTTGTGCCTGGCAGCAGCGAGGGCTACCAGTACATTTTCTCTTTGGATCTCAGAGGTCTGCTGGATGTGAACGTATGGGTGTTTGCCTTTGGTCAGTGCTTCTTCTCTCTGTCTGTGGCCGGTTCCGGTTCTGTTATTTATGGCTCCTATCTCGGTAAGGACGTTAAGATCCGCCAGTCCGCGATCCTCTGTGCACTGTTCGATACCTCTGCGGCATTACTGGCCATGTTCATCGTTATTCCCGCAATGGCCACCACCGGTGCCGACCTTGGCAACGGCGGCCCCGGCCTGATGTTCATTTATCTGATCCCCGTGTTTAACAATATGGGCGGAATTGCTCGGATCATGTTCATCTTCTTCTATGTGGCCGTCCTCTTTGCAGGTCTTTCCTCTATTATCAACCTGTTTGAGACCCCTGTCGCTTTCCTTCAGGAGAAATTGCATTTCAATCGCGTAACGGCCACCGCCGTGATCCACATTATAGGCGTGGCGATAGCTTTGACGATCCAGCCCTGGACCTCTCAGTGGATGGATATGGTATCCATTTACCTTTGCCCTCTGGGCGCACTTACCGCCGGTATTATGTTCTTCTGGATCATGAAGAAGGACACCGCTTTGGCGGCCGTGCAGGAGGGCGATCCGAAGCCCGTCATGCGCTGGTTCCTCTCCTTCGGCAAGTATGTATTTGTACCTTTGTGCGCAGCTTGCTTCATTTTGGGTATTGTGTTCGGCGGCATTGGCTAATAAACTCTGCAAGTTCCATAAAAATCACCGGAATCAAATGATTCCGGTGATTTTTTATGGAAATTTTGTCAAATTATCACTTAAAAGCAAAGAAAAACCGCCCATTTTAAAGAAACAAGCGGTTTTACATGGTACTCCCGGTGCGATTTGAACGCATGGCCTTTGGAGTCGGAGCGGTACTATGTGAGGTGTTTGCATCGCAGCGACTACTAAAAAGGCGCAGTTCACCAACATTTTGTGTGGTTTTTGTATGTTTTCTGCACCTGTTGAAACTGCCGATATTCGGTGGCAGTAGCCTCGTAGTAGCCGCAGTGGCGTTGGCTATTCTTTGACCGGTGGCAGGAAACCTTCGACCTGCTGACGGTATTCGGACTGCTCCTCGCGGAAGAACCGCTCCAGCAGGCTGTAATCCTGTTTTGTCTGCGCAGTATTCAGCGCATGATAATACTCGGCCTTGCGGCTATCATTTACCACGAAGGGAGCAATGTCGTTTTTCAAGCATTCCTTGAACAGAATCAGCCGTCCGGTTCGTCCATTGCCGTCCTGGAACGGATAAATGACCTCATAATCCGCATGGAACTTTGCCAGTCCATGCAGGTCCTGCTGATCTTTCGCATTGTATTCGTCCAGCAATGCGGTCATTCGCGCGTGAACTTCTTCCGGTAATACAGTCGTAATATCCGATACCATATTGCGGCGGTTCTTGTATTCTCCAATCGGATAACCGTTGGCTATATCCTCAAACACACCGCTTTTCAGCTTGTAATGGTACCGTTTGATCAGCTCATGCGAAAGCGGTTCCGCATAGGTTTTGAGCATTTCATTGAACATCAGGAAGTGACCGGTCATTTCCTCCACGTCTTTCGCGCGGATCAGTGCATCTTCCGACGTCAGGGTGCCGGTATCGAACAGAGATGCCGTCTGCTTTTCTGTTAATGTGCTGCCTTCAATTCTGTTGGAATGATAGGCGAGCGTTCTCTGTGCGAACGCGTATACGCCGCCGTGGTCATTTTTCTTCTGCTCGATTTGAAGACGCTGGATAAGCCGAGTGGTAAAACTTTCTGCCATAGTTATCTCTCCTGCTGTTCCAGATATTTGCTTTTATTATACCCAATCTGTTGCTGCTGTGCAAGGTGCTTACTGGCGAAGTATAGTTTAGACAAATATCAGGGGGTATTATTTTTAATATCCATCAACAAGACAGGTTCTGTCAATCGGATACTTCCGAGCGGCAGGGCCTGTCGTTTTGCGCATGAACCGCACTTATCTATTCTAAACTTTTTACACTTTCAATCATTTATAATACGATATTCAGGTCTAAACTATCCTGTTAAGGCATTTGTGAAGAAAATCAGTCATATCGAAAAATGTAATTTATTTTCGAGAAATATTCACTATTCGGCATTATCTTTTTACATTCCGATAACATAAAGATAATCTTAACACATTGGAGGTTATCTCTATGGATATGAAAAGACACTTGAAATCTGCACTCAAACAGCTTGGTTTTGATAAGCCTCGCAAGGCTCAGATTATTCCGATGAATACGCTGGATGCTGAACAGGATGCAATCATCATTGCTGCTACTGGTTCCGGCAAGCAGATCATCTATGAAACGGTTGGACTGGCTCATTCCGACAAGCTGACTATCGTTATCGAGCCTTTGCTTGCGCTGAGTTACAATCAGGTGCAGACGTTGCAGAAGCATGACGTTTCCGCCGATTATATTGATATGACCCGCTCGCAAGAAGACATTGATAAGATACTGAACAAAGCTCGCAAGGGCAAGCTGAACTTTCTCTATGTCACACCGGAACGCTTACAAAGTCATTCGTTTATCGAAGCTATGCAGCATTCGGATATCTTCATGGTTGTTGTGGACGAGTGCCATTGCGTTACGGAATGGGGTTATATGTTCCATGACGCTTATCTGCATATCGGAGATTTTATCAACAAGCTAAAGCATAAACCGGTTATTTGTGCCTGCTCTGCGACAATATCTGCTGACTCTTTGAATATCATTCGCGACAGTTTGCATATGGACAAGCCTGCGGTTCTCCGCAGTGATTTGCGGCGCGATAATCTTATTCTGCTCAAGAAGGATGTTACCTGCAACAAGAAAACACTGGAGGAACGACTGGAATTCCGTATCAAGAAGCTCTGCAAGCTGATTGATAAGTATCACAAAGATGGCTCGGTGCTGATCTTTGCGCAGACTACGACTTATGTCGATGCGCTATATAATATTTTAGAAGAAAAATATCCCGATGACGTGACACGCTATCACTCCCGAGTTAAGCCGGAACGCCACAAGAAACAGCTGCTGTTCGACTTCCTGCAAGGCAAAAGAAAGATTATGATTGCAACTTCCGCGTTCTCGATGGGTATTGATGTCTCCGATATTGAACTTGTCGTACACTTCAACGCGCCGATCAGCATGACGGATTACATTCAGCAGATTGGCCGAGCGGGACGTGATGGACGCAAGGCACACTGCGTTCTTTTCTACGATCAGAACGGCGATGATGACGCCATCTCAAATAGCTTTATCAAGAAGGCGAAAAAGCAGTCACCTAAAGCCGCGAAAGTAATAAAGGCAAAGCTGAGCCAAGTACACGATTTTATCCATAGCGACAGCTGCATGGTATGCGATATCCTTGAGTACCAAGGACAGCATGAGGTGAAAACCTGCAAGCGCTGCACGGTATGCGCTCAGAAGCGGAGGAACAGCAAATGATTACGAATGAGTACGATATCCACACCTTTTCGTTGAAATTACAATGCAAATATTCAGAAATCCAGAATATTATCGAACAAAATGAGTGCATTCGTACCAGCAAAGGGAAATTAGGTCTTTCGCCGTATTACCAGATAACGCAGTTCAAGGACATTGGTGTTGAGATACAGCTTGGCCAGTCCGTTTCGCATCCGTGCTGGTTGATATTGATTGTCAACCCGTCCTCCCTGCTTGCCGGTACATATGAGCCAACCGCATTGTTTCAGGCTAATGAAGAATCAGTTCGTCATGTAAAGCACCGTCTGCGGAATATCCTTGATAAAATCGGCGTTGACCGACGGCTCAAGGGGTTTAAGCTGTCGCGGTATGATTTGACTCGCAATCTGTATTACGAACGCAAGGCTGATGTTCAAAATCGTTTGGATATTTTCAGGAAATCCTTTCCTATCCCTCACTACAGCGCAGTTAAGTTCGGAAAATATACAAATTCCGATGAAAAATTCAAAGGTGCCAATAAGCATTCGTGGACGGTTGAGAATAAGTCTAAAAGCTGTGCATTCTCGGTCTATGATAAATCCTATGAACTTGAGAAACGACATAATATCGTTATTGATGATCGTATTCTCCGTCTGGAATTGCGGTTTGGTCGTTCGAAAATCACCAGACTGACCAAGTCTAAAGACTGGGAAAGTCAGCTTGTCGGGCTTGGCTCGCAGATTGAAAAACAGCAGCATAAGTTTCTGCATCGACTGCATATGACGCACTTTGACCCGATTTCAATCCCAGAATTGTTGGATTGTATCAATGCCTCCAAGTACCGCGAAAAGACGAAGAGAAAGCTCCGTCGTATCGCGAAAAAGGCGAACGGCTGCGTTTCGCTCGCAGCCGTCCAGAAAGATTGCAGAATTAAGAAATCTGACTTTATTAAATTGTTGGGGAAGTTTGAGAAGATGGGAATGGGCATCATTAGCTACTAATATTGAGGGATTAACAACAATGTTTTCTCCTCGTTAATGCTCTCCATCATAAGCACTGCAAGTACTGTCCATAAAGCGTTATTCCGAGCTCTTGTCCGTCCTTGTGCACCTGTTCGGCTGTCAGTCGCCTTGGTTGAACGCCAGTTCTTCCAGGCGGCCAACATAGTGTCCGGTCTCGGCTTGGAAAGCGCATACTGCGGGTCGTTCTCGCCGTCGGCGTAGATCGAGCTGCCATCGCAGATAAAATCACGCTTGTCGTAAACGTCATTGCCAAGCAGGTTGCAGAACTTGCGTGCCACGCGGTTGTCGTTCTCCCACGAGGGATACAGGCCGTCCACTTCGCCGCCCCATGTGTTGAAGCCCCAATCGATGCCGCGGCGTTCGCCTTTGCCGTTGATGACAAAGGTCGGGACGCTGGGCACGCGCGTTGTCGTACTGCCCCTCCGAGCACAGAACGGTCATGTGTTCGCTTTAAATGGTTTCGATCACGCGCAGAAAGGCTTTGCGTGCGGCATAGGTGCCTTACTGTCACGAATCGGCACGTTCAGACCAGATCATCAGGCAGTCTTCATGCGGCGCAAATTCCGCGGGCATATAAAACCCGTCCTGCGAGGGTGTGATATGTAAAATTTTCATAGTAAACTCTCCTGTAAGGTCATACAAGAAAAGAGCACAACATTTTGCACCGAGCTGCAATGCTTTCCTCAAACGGATACATAATTTTACGGGATCTGCTGTCGGAGATAGCACGGTCAGATGCAACACTGCCGCATCCAGCGATCGGTCTGCTCGAGAATGGTGTGCAGGATTGTGATATCCCGCAGGACATCGCCGGTTTCCATGGAATGATCGGCGTTTTCAGTTAGATGCAGCGGCACACCAAGACGGCGGCAGCCCTCGGTGATGAGCTCGGTGCGCGCCCCCGGGTCGGCGGTACCGTGAAAGGCGATGCCGGCGGGATCGAGATCGGGTAGGGCTGCTTCGATGGGCGTGAAGTACACCTGTCCGGGGTGCAGGCCGTGCAGCACGGCATACCGTGCTGCGATTGCGGTGCCGATACTTTTGGAAAAGAAGAAGATTCGGTCGTAATCGGTACGGAGGAAGTCGGCTTCAGCCCGAATCATTTCTCCACCGTGTTCTCGCAGGAGACCGGACAGACCTTTGTCGAGTATTTGACCGCCGTGCGTATCGAGGCGGCCAAGCAGCTGCTGACCTGCGGCAACAGCCGCATGAGCGATATTGCGTTTGACGTCGGCTATCAGGATTCGCACTATTTCAGCTATCTGTTCAAAAAGCACGTCGGCGTTTCGCCGCGCGAGTACCGCAGCCGGTCGGAAGAAGGGTAAAATAATATCGTAAGAAATTCACCATTCAGGAACGGCCTTCCTGAATGGTAAAATTTTATCGGATGATGGACGGTAGAGCGAAGCCGCTTAAACTGTTATAATATAGGGGCAGAGAAAAACTGCCCCGCCTTTTGTATCGAGGTGGAAGCTATGAAAAGAATATGTTTTCTTCCTGTTGTTCTGCTGCTGACCGGACTGCTCTGCGGCTGTACGGGTCAGCAGCAGAACGATCCCTCACCGCAGGAGCACAATCATGCGATGGAGGAGGGGACAGAAACACCGAAATATGACCATCTTACCGTTTACAGTCCGCTGCCGGAGTCGGAAACGCTGCTGTACTGCAGTGCCTTCCGCAAGGATACCGGCATTACCGTGGACTGTATTCATCTTCCTGCCGGAGAAATGACCGCGCGGCTCGAGCAGGAGCGGGACAACCCGCGGGCTTCTGTGCTGCTGGGCGGCTCGGCGGATAACTATATTCAGCTGCGAGAGGCCGGTCTGCTGGAGGCGTATCAAAGTCCCGAGCTGACCGATGTGTCCGAAGCCTATCAGGATGAGCAGGGCGTGTGGAATCCGATCTACATCGGCACGCTGTGTTTCGCCTGCAACACCGACTGGTTTGCACGGACGGGAACGCCGATGCCGACCTGCTGGGACGATCTGCTGTCGCCTGCACTGGCAGGGCAGATTGTGATGGCAACTCCGAAAAGCTCGGGTACCTCGTATACTACGCTGGCAACGCTTGTGCAGATGCGCGGCGAGGACAAGGCGTGGGAGTATCTTCAAAAATTAGACCAAAACGTCGGTTTGTACACCCGTTCGGGTGTGGAGCCGGCAGAGCGGGTAAAAAACGGCGAATACGCCATCGGTATCGTGTTCTCGCACGACGCCTTCCGTGCGGCGCTGGATGGCTATCCCATTGAGGTGTGCAGTCCGGCAGACGGCACCGGCTATGAGATCGGCGCGTGCGCGCTTGTGCGCAATGCACCGGAGCGGGAACGCGAAAACGCCCGCATCTTTATCGACTGGCTGACCTCTTCCCGCGGAGAGGAATGCTATATCGAAGCGAAAAGCTGCCGCCTTCCGGCAAACAGCACCGCCCGCGCAGCGGACGGACTGCCGTCGCTGGACGAGGTCAAGCTCATCACCTACGATCTGGAGTGGGCAGGCGAGAACCGCACGCGGCTGATTTCGTACTTCGACACGCATATTTACAGCGCGCGAACCTTGGCTTAAAAGGTTTAACATAGACGCGGCGGTATGGTAGCAGCCGTACCGTGAAGAGAAAGGAGAAAGAAAATGGCTAAAAAATCTTCGCGTATGCGGCGGCTGCTCAGCGGTGTGCTGTCGGCCGTGATGCTGGCAACACTGGTGCCGAGCACTGCTTTCGCAATCGGAAGGACGGATACCGGCTCCTTCCTGACGGGTCCGTACCTGATGACCCCGAAAACAAACGGCATGGTTGTCGTTTGGGAACTGGATAAACCGATGAAGTCCACCATTACCTACGGTACGAGCGATACGGACAAGAAAACGCTCGAGGTTCCGGTAGAGGAGGGCGAAAAGTTTAAGGGTGAGAGCATGCACATGTATCGTGCCCGCCTGACCGATCTGACTCCGGGTACGACCTATACCTACAAGGTTGAGACCGAGGACGGACAGACTATGGATGGTCACTTCCGCACGCTGCCCGAAAATTCGAATGAGATCCGCTTTGTGGTTGTCAGCGACAGCCATCGCTTTGAAACGGCAACCAAGGTTTCCGATGTGATTGCACAGTTCGATCCGGACTTTATCCTGCATACCGGCGATATGGTAGAGGGCACCGGCTCTCAGAAGGATCAGTTCCCGTACTGGTTCCAGAATGTCGGCTCGTTCCTGCACAATGTGCCGGTCATCTACAACAGCGGCAACCACGATTACGGTGTCTACTTTGATGAGTATGTCACCAAGGTGCAGAAGGAGCAGTATAAGTCCAACAAGACCGGACGCAACGTAGCGTTTGACTGCGGTCCGGTGCATTTCGATATGCTGGACAGCAACCCGTGGTCCCTGTTCGAGCTGAACTCCACTGCGGGCGGCGGCGAGGCGGATGCGGCAACCAAGGCCGTTGTAAACGAGTCGCTCGACTGGCTCAAGGCTGATCTTGCAACCGACAATGCCAAGAAGGCTGACTTCCGCGTTGTTACCATGCACCATCCGTTCGAGGATGATCTGACCCGCAAGTACGTTCCTTCCATCGTGGAGAACGGCAACGTAAATATCATGTTCAGCGGCCATACCCATCTGTATTCCCGCTATGCTTCTGCTGACCCGAAGCGCGGCGCAGATACCCTGTATGTAACCCAGGGCGATGCCCGCATCGGCGACGGCAAGATCGACACCGGCAAGCCGGATCAGCGCCTGGATGCCAACTATCCCAACCTGCTTGCAACCGGCAAGGGCGATATGCTCGAAGTAACCGTCAAGGACGGTCTGCTGACCTATAAGAATCTGGGCCTGAGCAGCGACGGCGAGAAGATATTTGAGACGGTTACGCTGTCCAAGGACGGCGCCAAGCTGGCGTACAGCGATATTTCCATCACCCCGGACACCGTTCAGTCCAACGGCACTGTCACGGTATCCGCAAAGGTGACCAATGTCGGCAAGGGTCTGGCGACCGCCTCCATGTGTGTCAAGGACAACGGCACCGACCGTTGGCTGTATGAGTTCGGCAAGAGCGGCAAGGAGCGTGTTGTCGGTCTGAATCCCGGAGAGTCCGCAACGCTGAGCGCACCGCTGACGCTTTCTGCACTCGGCACGCATACCCTCAAGCTGGACAGCTACACCAAGACGGTCAATGTTACCTTCCGCAAGGCAACCTACACCTACAGCAACCTGCGCCTGCAGCTCGGCGGCGGCACGGTAAGCGAGCCGACCAGCGATGTCATCTACACCAAGGCGGATGTGCAGAACATCGGCAATGAGGACGGCACCGCAGAGGCAGTGCTGTACATCAACGGCGCAGCCGTTACCTCGCAGAAGACTGCGCTCAAGGCAGGCGAGACCCGCACGGTTGAGTTTGCCTACAAGGCACCGGCAGGCGGCAGCTATGCCGTCAAGGTCGGTAACTCGGCAGAGAAGACCGTTGCCGTGCTCGGCTCCATGCAGGGCACCCCGATCGTAAAGGATAAGTCCGGCAAGGGCAACGACGGCATCATCCGCGGCAATCCGACGCTCGTTAAGTACAACGGCGGCTGGGGTCTGTCCCTGGACGGCGTGGATGATTATGTGGAAATTCCGGATAACAAGAACTATGTGGTAGACAACGGCGTTACCGGCATGGTTTGGGCAAACATCGATCGTCTGGCAACGGGCGATGAGTGGGACCACAACCCGCTGCTGATGAAGGGCGCTTCCATCAGCTACGGCACCAACTACCTGTTCCGCATGGCAGTCCGCAAGACCGGCATGGTTACCTATGGCATTGGCTTTAACAACGATAACGGCGAGTACTTCTGGAACGACGACGAGAATATGGGCGGCGGCGTTACCCTCGGCAAGTGGGTACAGTACACCGGCGGCTTTGATCGTGCAACCGGCGGCGACAGCTACGAGGATACCAAGGCAAGCGGTCACACCGATGCACCGGATTTTGATTCTGAGATCCGCAACTGGGAAGGCAAGTCCATGTACTCCGGCTTTGCATTCCACCGTCATCTGCTGACAGACCGCGGCCGCGGCAAGACGCACACCATGCTGACAGGTGACATCGGTCAGCTCCGCTTCTATACCACCAAGCTGACCGCAGAGGAGAACAAGCAGATTTACGCAAATCCGACTGCAAAGGGTCCGGAAAGCGACAAGCTGGTCGTATGGCTGGATTACGCACCGGAGAATATCGTCACCAAGGGCACGCACACCACCGAGTGGCGCGCAATGACCGGCAGTGCAGCACAGTTTACCTATAACGCAGAGATTACCGGCGCGGCTTCTGCAACCGCAACCGTTGAGACCTCGGACGACGGCAAGACCGTAAAGGCTTCCCAGTCCGCAGAGTTGAAGAACGGCAAGAACACGGTTGATATTTCCGCACTGGGCAGTGCAAAGTATGTTCGCGTTACTACCGTACTGAACTCCTCTGTTGCAGAGAAGTCCACCGATATTCCGGTTATCAACGCGTACACCGTCAAGGCCGGCAATACCAATACCTGGGCAACGCTGGCAGACTGGAACGAGGGCACCTTCACCGATGCAGTAGGCTACGAATCCGATGATGTATTCAACGATTACTCTGTGGATTACGACAACTACGGCACCGTGGGCAAGAATGTCAAGGTTGTTGAGGGTACGGTAAGCACCTTTACCGACATCGCGGGCCACTGGGCAAAGGATGCCATCGAATATGTGACCGATAAGGCGCTGTTCAACGGCACGACCGCAACCACCTTCTCCCCGAACGAGGGCATGACCCGCGGCATGTTTGTCACCGTGCTTGGCCGTATGGCAGGCGCAGATATCTCCGCGTATAACACCCAGAGCCAGTTTGCCGATGTAGACAGCAAAATGTACTACAACGCATACGTCAACTGGGCAGCAGCCAACAAGATCGTTTCCGGCGTGGACGCTTCGCATTTCAATCCGAATGCGCTCATCACCCGTGAGCAGGCTGCGGTTATCATGGATAATTATCTGACCGCCACCGGCACCAAGGTAGAGGAAACCGGCAGTGCAGCTGCATTTGCCGACAGCGCAAGCATCCGCGCTTACGCGAAGGACGCTGTAACCAGAATGCAGAAGGCTGGTCTGCTGAGCGGCAAATCGGGCAACCGTTTTGACCCGCAGGGCACGGCCACCCGTGCACAGGTAGCTGTTATCATGCAGAATCTGTGTGAAAAGACCGGTAAATAAGCCGATAAAATGAGAAAGGGTCTCCCGCCATTTGGCGGGAGACCCTTTGCGTTCAGAACAGGAAAAGCCAGGAGAGGTTATCCCTCTCCTGGTTTTTCAGGTTTGATTGTGTCGAAATTTAGTTACTTGATCTCAGCGAACATCTTCTCAAGCGCAGCAGCTGCGCCGACGGGAAGCCATGGGCGATACCTATATCAAGCCGCTGTTCGCGCTGCTGCTGCATTGCAGGACAAAGGCGGTATCGGACTGCCGATTCGGCTATTTACAGGCGCAGCCGCCGGTCTACGAGGCCGGAAAGATGATTATGGGGGCATTTGTGCTGCTTGCGCCGGATACCGGTGATCCGATTCCGGTGGAGGTCATGCGCATGGTGAGCGCACAGCTGATCGAGGAGCCTGAGCTGATCGAGCGCCTGCGGACCGGTCAGCGCGACGCAGCCGTGCAGCTGTTGGAAGAAAAGCTGGATCGTCTGTTCTCAGAACACGGAAATTAAGCATAAAAGGGAGCGGTAATGCGGAAGATATTCTGCATTGCCGCTCCTTTTGCACGCAGAACAGAATTTACAGGGAGAATGTGCTCTTGTAATTCCTTACAAAAACGAAAGGGATTATTTGTTGAAATAACAGATTGACGCTTATATGGACTGTTGTTATTTTGATTATAGCTTTTGTTTCAATAGTTTCAAATATCTGGAAGGAGTCATTCCATGATTTATACGGTAACACTCAACCCCGCATTGGATAAAACGGTAGAAATTCCGGGTATTGCGCTTGACACGGTCAACCGCATCACAGAAATGCGCACGGATCCCGGCGGCAAGGGCATTAACGTGAGCAAAGTGATTGCCAAGCTGGGCGGCGAGAGCCGCGCCGTCGGCATTCTGGGCGGTGAGAGCGGCAGAGCGCTTGAAAAGCTGCTCGAAAACGAGAATTTCACCACGCAGTTCCGGTTCGTTGAGGGGCAGACCCGCACGAATATCAAAATCATCGACCGGATCGGCCACACGAATACCGACATCAACGAGCCGGGTCTGACCGTTACGAATGCAGATTTAGGTGCGCTGCTGAACGACCTTCTGGCTGAGGTGCACGCAGGCGACATTGTGGTGCTGGCGGGCAGCTTGCCGAAGGGCGCACCGCAGGAAACCTATCGCGTGTGGACGAGCGCATGCAAAAACGCAGGTGCGCGGGTGTTCCTCGATGCGGACGGCGCTTTACTGGCGGAAGGCTTAAAGGCCGCGCCGTACCTCATCAAGCCGAATGATGATGAACTGTCGCGTCTGGCGGGCAGAAAACTGGAAACCATCGAAGAACTGACCGCAGAAGGTCAAAAGCTGCTGGAGAACGGTATCGAACGGGTGGTTATCTCGCTGGGCGGCCGCGGTGCGCTGTATCTGCGCAAGGGCAGCACGATTTACGCTGAGGGACTCAAGGTTCCGGTCGGCAGTACGGTCGGTGCGGGTGACAGCGTGGTGGCCGCGCTGGCGTATGCCGAGTCGCAGGATATGAGCGAAGAGGACGCTGTCCGTCTCTCGACTGCAACCGGAGCCGCGAATGTCATGTGCAGCGGCACACAGGCCGCCGAGCGCTCGGTTATCGAGGCGCTGCTTCCGAAAGTACGTTTTTCCAAGCTGTAATTGTTGAAATCTATTGCCTAAGTGATGAAGGAAAGTTATTATTATGAAAGCAAGGGCTGTACGTCTGTATGCTGCGAATGATCTACGTCTGGATACCTTTGAGCTGCCGGAAATCCGTGACGACGAAATCCTGGTCAAGGTCGTATCCGACAGCATCTGTATGTCCACCTACAAGTGCGCGATCCTTGGTACCGAGCACAAGCGCGTGCATCCCGATGTAGCTGAGCATCCGGCCGTCATGGGGCACGAGTTCGCGGGCGATATCGTCAAGGTTGGCGCGAAGCATCAGGATAAATTCAAGCCGGGCATGAAGTTCACGCTGCAGCCCGCGCTCAACTACAAGGGCACGATGTGGAGTCCCGGATACTCCTACGAGTTCTTCGGCGGCGATGCGACCTACTGCATCATTCCGGCTGAGGTTATGGAACTTGGCTGCCTGCTCGAGTACAAGGGGCGTGCCTACTACGAGGCATCTCTTGCCGAGCCGATGAGCTGCTCGATCGGTGCGTTCAACGCCGCTTATCACACCAAGATGGGTGTTTATCACCACGAAATGGGCATCAAGCAGGGCGGCAAGCTGGCTATCATGGCCGGTGCGGGCCCGATGGGTCTGGGTGCGTTGACGTATGCGTTGCACCGCGATGTCCGTCCGGCGATGGTGGTCGTTACCGATGTCAACGAGGACCGTCTGGCACGCGCCGAGGCGCTGTTCCCGCCTGCCGAGGTCAAGGAGAAGGACGGTATCGATCTGCACTTTGTCAACACCGGCAAGATGGAGAATCCGGCGGCAGAGTTGCGCGAAATGACCGACGGCACCGGTTTTGACGATGTATTCTGCTACGCGCCGGTTACGGCGGTCGTCGAGCTTTGCAGCGCGGTGCTCGGCCGCGATGGCTGCCTGAACTTCTTCGCCGGCCCGACCGACAAGCAGTTTTCTGCCAAGATGAACTTTTATGATGTACACTATAATTCCACGCATGTTATGGGCACGACCGGCGGCAACACCGCGGATATGATCGAATCGCTCGAGCTGACCGCATCCGGACGTATCGACCCGGCGGTTATGGTGACGCATATCGGCGGTCTGGATGCGGCAGCCGAGACTACGCTCAATCTGCCGAAGATTCCGGGCGGCAAAAAGCTGATCTACACACACCTGACCATGCCGCTTACCGCGCTGACCGATCTGCGGGCAAAGGGCGCGGAGGATGCGCGGTTTACCGCGCTGGCTGACATTGTGGATGCACACAACGGTCTGTGGTGCCCGGAGGCAGAGGAATATCTGCTGGCAAACTTTCAGCAGCACGACTAATTGGAGGAAACAACCGATGGAACAACGCCGCAATGCAATCGTCGAACTGGTCAACCGAGAGGGAAGCCTGAGCTTTGTACAGCTGAAGGAGGCTTTTCCGTCGGTGTCCGAAATGACGCTGCGAACCGATCTGAAGGCACTCGATCAGGCGCGAAGAGTGGTTCGCGTGCACGGCGGTGTCAAATCGGTCGAGGTAGTCGTCGGCACGGACGACCAGTTCGGCAGGCGCACGGCGCGCAATGCGTCGGAAAAGCAGATCATTGCGGAGAAGGCAACGGCGCTGCTGCGGCCGAATACCACGGTGTTTCTGGATTCCGGCAGCACGGCAACCGCCGTGGCACGCTGTGTGCCGGATGAGCCGATGCTGATCTTCACGAGCGGATTGACGTGTGCGATCGAACTCGCGCGGCTGGAAAAGCCCAAGGTGTCCATTCCCGGCGGCACGCTCAACCGGTTCAGCCACAGCGTGTGCGGCGTGCGCGGCATTCAGGAACTGGAGGGCGTGCATTTCGACCTGCTGCTGCTCGGCGTGACGAGCTACAGTCCGGAGACCGGCTTTGCCTGCGGTGTAGAGGAGGAGGCGCTGCTCAAGCAGACTGTGCTGCATCGCGCGGAGCATGTGGCGGTGCTGCTGGATTCCTCTAAAATTGATCGAAGAAGTACATTCCGCATTTGCGGTCTCGATGAGGTAGATACCGTCATTTCGGACGGCAGACTGCCGCCGGAATTCCTTTCGGCGTGTGAGAACGCGGGCGTAAAAGTGCTGTAAAAGTGAGAAAACCCTGTCTGGTGTTGGAACAGACAGGGTTTCTTTTAGGGCTAAAGTTAAGTATCCGGCTCGTATGCCGGTATGGCGGCGGCATCTTTATATTGCCTCTCGCAAATCGGAACAAAAATTTTTACCTATATCAGAAAATAAGAAAAACCGGTCATTTCTTACGAAATAACCGGTTGATCTGGTACGCCAGAAGGGATTCGAACCCCCGACCTTTTGGTTCGTAGCCAAACACTCTATCCAGCTGAGCTACTGGCGCATACACGATCTATTTTCTTTTGCTGTCGGCGTTTCGCTTTGTCGCTCTCGCTGACTGCCTTATTATAATATCACGGGTGGACCCTAATGTCAACAATTATTTTCAGATTTTTTGAAAGTTTTTTCAGAAACCTGTTTTCGGCAAAACAAAGCCGCCTGTGGGGGAACAGGCGGCTATATACAGCAGAGAAATTGGAGGTCTGCCATATACCTTATATTGCGTTTTATTCCTGCGGCGGAATGGTATCGAAGCCGATCTGCAGCTCTTCATCGGTGGGAATGTGGTTGCGCATGGTGCCGTTGTGATACGCCTCGTATGCTGCCATATCAAAGTAGCCGGTACCGGTCAGACCGAACAGGATGGTCTTAGCTTCGCCGGTCTCCTTGCACTTGAGCGCTTCGTCGATTGCGGCGCGGATGGCGTGGCTGGACTCCGGCGCCGGAAGAATGGTCTCCACCTTGGCGAACTGAACTGCCGCGTCGAATACGTCGGTCTGCTTGACGGAAACCGCCTCCATATAACCGTCGTGGTACAGCTTGGAGAGGATCGGGCTCATGCCGTGGTAGCGCAGGCCGCCTGCGTGGTTGGGCGCGGGCATGAAGCCGTTGCCGAGCGTGTACATGCGGGCCAGCGGCGTAACGTGGCCGGTATCACAGAAATCGTAAACATACTTGCCGCGGGTAAGCGACGGGCAGGAGGCCGGTTCCACCGCTATGATGCGCGGGTCAGCCTTGCCGAGCAGTTTATCCTGCATGAACGGAGAGATCAGGCCGCCGAGGTTGGAGCCGCCGCCAGCACAGCCGATCACGATATCCGGATATTCGTCTAGCATCTCCATCGCCTGCTTGCTCTCCAGACCGATGATGGACTGGTGCAGCAGCACCTGATTGAGCACGGAGCCGAGTACATAGCGGTAGCCCTCGTGCGTAGTAGCCACTTCTACGGCTTCGGAGATGGCACAGCCGAGCGAACCGCCGGTGGTCGGATCGTGTGCCAGAATAGCGCGGCCTGCCTCGGTCGTATTGGACGGAGACGGCGTTACATTCGCGTCAAAGGTTTGCATGATGGCCTTGCGGAACGGCTTCTGCTCGTAGGAGACCTTAACCATGAATACCTTCAAATCCAGTCCGAAGTACGCGCATGCCTCAGAGAGTGCAGTACCCCACTGACCGGCACCGGTCTCGGTGGTAAGGCCCTTGAGGCCCTGTTCCTTGGCGTAGTACGCCTGTGCGATCGCGGAATTCAGCTTGTGGCTGCCCGAGGTGTTGTTGCCCTCAAACTTGTAGTAGATCTTAGCCGGGGTGTCCAGCGCCTTCTCCAGATTGTACGCGCGGCACAGCGGAGACGGACGGTACAGCTTATACATATCGAGCACCGGCTCGGGAATATCAATGTAGCGGGTGTCGTTGTCCAGCTCCTGGTGCGCCAGCTTTTGACAGAAAATGGGATACAGCGCTTCTTCCGGCAGCGGCTGATGCGTGCCCGGATGAATCAGCGGGTCCGGCTTTTCCTTCATGTCCGCCCGCAGGTTGTACCACTGCTTGGGCATCTGGTCTTCGGTCAAATAAAGTCTGTGGGGGATCTTAGCCATGGTGATTTCTCCTTTACAAATTTCAGATAGAGTGGAGAGATGGTGAATAGTTTCACTCTCAATTTGTTTTACAAAATAAAAAGCTCCTGTCCCAGATTTCTCTTGGGACAGGAGCGAATACGCTCTTGCGGTACCACCCAGATTGACGCAAACTGCGTCCACTCTGCTCACACATCAAACAATGCGCGCTCCCCTGATAACGGGCGGAGTCCCCGTCGCAGTTACTTGGCCGAAGCCGTTCGCCTTGCCCTGCTGAAGTCCATTCACACGGTCCTTGCCTGCCGCAATCACACCGCCTGCGGCTCTCTTGGAGGTTTGGTCTCCCTGCTACTCGTCTTCGTCATTGGTTTGTGTTGGTTTACTTGGTATGGTCACAGTATATTCGCAAAACGGAGGATTGTCAAGTGTAATTTGCGAAAAATAATATATTATTTATGATATAAATTCTTATCATAAGAATGAAGACCACAGTATCGTCTTTTTCTGCATACTGTGCTATAATGGGTAGCAGAATGAGAATTTATCGAGGGAGCGAGTGCAAATGCGCGTGATCGAGGGGGAAAACGAACTGCGGCTGACCTGTTCGCGGAGTGCGAGCGGCGGCATTGCGCTTTTGCGGTGCGAAACGCAGGACGATATTGTGCGTCTGCCGGACGAGATCGACGGCGTGCCCGTCACCGAGGTCGGCGCGTATGTACTCAGCGAGCGGGCCCCCGATCTGACAGAAAGGGACACGTTCGCTGTCCGTATTACCTGCGGCGGCACAGAGCCGAAACACAATGCGGCGGCTATCCGCACGGTTACGCTCCCGAAGGATGCAAAAAGTGTTGGCAGTTATGCATTTTATAACTGCCGAAACCTTGAACGCATTGAACTGACTGATTCCGTCAGCGAATTCGGCGGCGGTGCCCTGATGAACTGCATGAGCCTGCGTGAAGTCATCCTGCACGCCGCGCCTTTCGCGCCGACCTGCCTGCCCAGGCTGCTCGGCGAGTACGCCGGAGAACTCGATGTGCGGTTTGATGAGCACGCGCGGCTGCTGTTTCCCGAGTACGTCGAGGAGCTGGAGGACCTCAGTCCGGCGCATATTTTTCAGCGGCGCATTCACGGTGCAGGCTACAGCTACCGTCAGTGCTTTGACGGCGGTGTGCTGAATTTTCGGCAATATGATGCTGCCCTGAGCGAACTGCTCGAGCGGCACGATTTTGCGGTCGCGGCACGCGTTGCCGTGCGGCGGCTTGCCGTACCGTTTGCGCTCTCGGATGGCGCAAAAGCGGAGTATCTTACGGTTTTGCGCGCACACGGCGGTAATCTGGCGCAGTCCTGCGCCAAGGCAGGCGAGACCGCTGCCTTGACTTTCCTGCTGTCGCTCGGTGTGCTCTCTGCTGCCGATGTGGATGCTGCATGCACGTCGGCCCGCGAAGCAGAGCAGACGGCAGCACTGTCCGTTCTGCTTTCAGCCGCTGGCAAAACCGCATCCAAGGGACGGACAAAATCGTTTGAATTATAATATAAATATATAAAGTTATCAATAAATCCGCAGGGCAGGGTGCCCTACGATGCAAGATGAACCTGTGAGGTGATGTTTTCCATGTCGCAGTCCTCCCGCTGGGCTTCCATCGGACGCGAAATCCTGTTTTCCGCCCGCACCGAACTGTATATGAACCTGCCGTTCCTCGATTCCGCGCTGGCGGCGCTGCCTGCGGCAGACGGTTACGATACACCCACGCTCGCTACCGACACGCGCGTGCTGTTTTTCAGCGGTGCCTGGCTGGCGCAGCAGTACGAGCGCTCCCGCGCGAACGTCAACCGCGCGTACCTGCACACGCTGTTCCACTGTCTGTTGCGGCACCCCGGAAAGACAAGCGGACGCGATGCCGACCTGTGGGACCTTTCGTGCGATATCGCGGTCGAAAGCATGCTGGATTCGCTCGATTACCGCTGCCTGCAGGCCGAAAAGGTGTCGGTTCGGCGGCAGAATATCTACCGCGAACTGCGGGACGAGCTGCCGGTCCTGACGGCTGAGGCGGTCTATCGCCATTTTCGGCGCACACGGCTGAATTCGTATGACTGTGCCACGCTCACGCGCGTGTTTGCGACAGACGAGCACACACTGTGGTACAAGGAGGATGACGATCAGCAGGAGCGCCGCTGGCAGCAGCAGGCCGAGCGCACGCAGACCGCGATGGAAACCGTTTTTGCGAACAAGGCGGAAGGCGGTCAGGCCGTGCGGGAGCAGCTTGCCGTTTCCACCCGCAAAACGACTGATTTCCGCGCGTTCCTGCGCCGGTTTGCCGCTCTGCGGGAGGAGGTCTCGGTGGATGCGGATTCGTTCGACTACGGCTACTACGCCTACGGGCTGCGTCATTTCGGAAATATGCCGCTCATCGAGCCGTTAGAGACGCGGGAGGTGCGGAAAATCGAGGATTTCGTCATTGCCATTGATACCTCGATGTCCACCTCTGGTGAACTCGTGCGCGCGTTCCTCAGCCGCACCTATGAGCTTTTGCAGGAGAACACCAGCTTTTTTCGGCATTTCAACCTGCGTATTCTGCAGTGCGACGATCAGCTGCGTTCGGACAAAAAGGTGACAAATGCGCGGGAACTTGCGGAATATATGGAGAATTTTGAACTGATCGGTCAGTCTGCGACCGATTTTCGTCCGGTTTTCGAGCACGTTGACCGCTTAAACGCCGAAGGCGCGTTCCGCCATCTGCGCGGCCTGCTGTACTTCACGGACGGACTCGGCATTTACCCGAAAAAGCGTCCGAAGTACGACGCGGCATTCGTCATGCTCGAAGGCGAAGCCTATCCGGATAAGGTGCCGTCCTGGGGGATTCGGGCGGTAATCAGCGAGGATGCGTTGGCCGTAGAATGAAAGTAGAATGAAAAAGGACGCTTTACGCGTCCTTTGAGGCTGTCGCGAAACTACAGTTTCGCCGACAAGCAGGAACGGACCGTGGGCCGTTCCAAAGTCGTCCGAAAGTTCCTATACAGAAACTTTCTCCCTCCAGAAGTTCAAAAAGGGTGATACATGCTCCCCCTTTTTGAGCATTTGCAGAGCAAATGATATTTCATGCGCGCTGCCGCGCGAAATGCTGAAAAAATGCTGACTATATGACTTTTCGACAGACTGAGGACGCTTTACGCGTCCTTTTTTGCAGATCGGTTATTTTTCACCCATTCGGCAATCGTCTGCTTGACCTTCTTTATCTGCAGCGGCTTTGCCAGATGGGCATTCATGCCTGCGGCGAGGCACTTCTGTGCATCCTCGTAAAAGGCATTTGCGGTCATGGCGATGATGGGCAGCGTTTTCGCGTCCGGGCGGTTGAGCGAGCGAATGGTCTTCGTAGCGTCAATGCCGTTCATCACAGGCATCATCACATCCATGAGAACCGCGTCGAAGGTGTCCGGCGGATTGTTCTGCACGATTTCCACAGCCTGTTTGCCGTCCGTGACGACGGTTACGGTTGCTCCTTCGTCGGTCAGCAGGATCTGTGCGATTTCGGCGTTGAGCGCATTGTCCTCGACGAGAAGCAGCCTGCAGCCTGCAATGCTGATATCCGGCGCGGCATGTGCGTCCGGTGTCTGCTCGGGAGACGGTGCAATTTCAAACGGCAGGGTGATCACGAAGGTGGAGCCGACGCCAAGCTGACTCGTGACCGCAATCGAGCCGCCCATCCGGTCGACAAGCTCCTTGGTGATGGTCATGCCGAGACCGGTGCCGTGATAATAGCTGCGCGCGTCCTGCTTTTCCTGCGTGAACGGTTCAAAAATATGGTCAACAAAGTCCGGACTCATGCCGATACCCGTATCCGAAATCGTCCAGCGGTAGATGCATTTGCCGTCCTGTTCACCGAGCGAGTCCGTACGGGTGGTGATTTTACCGCCGGGACGGTTGTATTTGATGCAGTTGCTGTAAATATTGAGGAAAATCTGCCGCAGATGCAGCGGACTGCCGTAAATATACGGGTACGGAATGATGCATTTGTCCTTTTCGTACTCCCACTCAATGCCGGCTTCTTCGGCGCGGCCGACGATAATGGTAATGATATCGCGGGTCAGCTCCACCAGACTGATGCGCTCATGCGTGAGGACTGTCGTGCCCTCCTCCAGCTTGCTCATCTGCAGCACATCGTTGATGAGCGACAGCAGGTGATTGGCGGAAATCTGCATTTTTTTGTGATTTTCCAGCAGCAGCGCCTTGTCATCAAAGTGGGTTTCGTCCACCTGCAGCAGACCGATAATGCCGTTGAGCGGTGTGCGGATATCGTGACTCATGCGCGAGAGAAATTCGGTTTTGGTGCGGTTCGCAATACGCATTTCATCGAAGGCGGCCTGCAGATGGGCGTTCTCCTGCTCGTCGCGGGCGTGCATCTGCGAGGTATCCTGCAGCAGGATAATCGCCGTGACCATCGGCGTTTCGGCATTGATTTCCGGATCAAACACGGTGGTCTGTGTCATCAGCACGGTTTTCTGTACCCAGCGGATAGCGCCGTCATCCTCCTGCACGCAGTACTCCACCGTGATGTGTTTTTCACCGGCGGCAAAGCGCTTGAGCAGACGGGCACTGGTATCTGCCGTGCGGTAGCTGCCGAGTGTTGCCGGTGTGACGCGCTTGCGGTACTCGTCGCAGTAGTCGCGGTAGGCGCAGGGGAGCGGGTAGTCGAGGAACAGCGCCCGGTCCGAATCGCTCTTACCGGCAGGTGAAATGTTGCGCTCGAGGGTGTCGCGCGTGAGGTTTACCGTGTAGATTGTGCCTGCCATATCGAGCAGCGCGTCCACATAGCTGTCGTTCTCAAGGATAGACTGCTTTAGCTGCTCGTAGTACAGCGTCAGCTGCTCCTTTGGGTCGATGGCTTGGTCGGCGTTCAGCCGGATGGTCTCGAACGCGAGGATAAAGTGGTGCAGCACACCGGCTTCATCCCAGTCAATCGGAAGAACGGTCAAACGGCTGTAGCGGCTTTCATCGGCCGCGTTGTACTGCAGTTCGAGGGTATCCTCTGCGCTGTGCAGGCTGCGCTGCAGTACGTCAAGCGGCAGCGCAGAACGGACGCGGCTGCGCTCACTTTTAGCAGCCTGTTCCTCGGCAATCTGCTCGACGGCGCCGGTGTAGCTGCCGTCCGATGCCAGAAAAAAGCTCTCGCACGCGCGGATGGTGCGGTAGGTGTCCAGACGCGCATCGCAGTACAGGCAGTCGGAAAAGCTGCGGTGCAGGCGGTTGACCTGCTTCAGCAGCTGAAAATCCAGCCGCTTTTCGGCGGCGGCTTCCTCGCGCTTGACGTGGTTTTTGTTGATGTACATGTTTTTGTCCGCAAGGTCAAACAGATCGCGCATATTGCTGTCCGGATTGTCCGATGCAAGCGCAAAGCCGACTGCATAGCTGAGCGGCGTATCCGGATGCTGTCGGGACTCCTCAGCAAGCTGTTTACGGACATGGGAAAGCAATTTCTGCAGCGCATCGGCATCCGGTCCGTGCGTTACCGCGAGAAACTCATCGCCGCCTGCACGGCCGACAAAATGCTCCTCGGGCATGGCCGCACGCAGCGCGACCGCAAATCGCCGGATGTATGCGTCACCGGCCTCATGGCCCATGCTGTTGTTGATGCGGCGCAGATTATTCAGGTCAAAGCTGCACACGCCGGTTTCTGGCGCAGGCGGCGTCGGATCGTCGAGCAGCTCCTCGCACTTGTTCTTGTTGGGCAGGCCGGTCGCGGCATCCAGATAGACCTTATGCTGCAGAGCGCGGTTCATCGCAGCTGTGTGCAGCGCCTGAAACAGCTGGTAGCCAATCAGCAGCATGAGCACGACGATATCCGCTGTGATATACTTCTCCAGAGCGGAAAGCGAGGTTGCCTTGCGCTGTGAGTACGCCTCTGCCAGACCGGTCGCGTCGTCGCAGATGCCGAAAAAGGTTTCGCTGATGGGAATGATGTCCGTGTTATTTGAGCCGACTGCGCGCACGCGGCCGATCTCCTGCTTGAGTGCTTGAAAATAGTCATCCAGCTCCTGCATTTTGCTTTGGAAGGCGTCATCGTTCAGCCGCACGAGGCTGAGCTCGTCGCTGCCGAAGCGCAGTCCGGCGATAAACGCGTCAATATCTGCGATCATGCCGTCCTGCGGCTGACCGGAGATTTCCAGCTTGACGATACGCTGGGTCTTGCCGCGCACGAGTCCGGCGTAGTTGATGATACGCGCGGTGCCCTGAATACCGGAAACGAGGTTCATCATCCAGACAATCAATATAGCCAGCACGACTGCCAGCGCGCCAATGGCGGCGTTGACGATGCCGGTGCTTTTCTTTTTGGGGTTGCCAGCCATGTGCAATGACCTCCTTGCAGGCTGTCGAATTTTGTCGAACAAATTAGACGGGTGAGAATATATAAAATCATTATATCGTGAAAAGGGAACAGATGCAATGACAGAAGCGGAGAATCACGCGCTTCACAGAGATATCCACAGACTTGTGGATACATTGCCGATTTTGTGCTATAATGCAGAAAAAGCAATCGGAGGAACAGAGGATGAAGCTGCGTTATATGATTATCGGTGCTGGTGGCGTTGGCGGACCGGTAGGCGCGTATTTGAGCAAATCCGGTGCGGATACCACGCTTATTGCACGCGGAAAGCATCTTGCGGTCCTGCAGGAGCACGGCTTGACGCTTGTATCCGGAGAAAATGAGCGCGAGAGCATTCCGGTCAAGGCAATCGACATGGACGGCTTTCTTGCCGCGAGGGAGCAGGGCGCTCCCGCGCCGGATGTGATTTTCGTGTGTGTCAAGGGATACTCTCTTGCGGATACCGTGCCGTTCATCCGCAAGGCAGCAGGCAAAGACACGGTAGTTATTCCGGTGCTCAACATCTACGGCACAGGCCGTACCCTGCAGGCAGAGCTGCCTGAGCTGCTCGTCACAGACGGCTGCATCTACATTTCGGCCAACCGGATTGCACCGGGTGTCATTCAGAAGCACGGCGCGATCTGCCGTATCGTGTACGGGCTGCCGAGCCACAAGACCGACCATCCGGTGCTGCAGCAGGTCGAGACCGACCTCAAAAACGCCGGGATCGACCCGGTTTATTCTCCCTATGTCGAGCGCGACACGCTGCTCAAATTTGCATATGTGTCACCGAATGCGGCCTGCGGACAGTATTATCACGCAAAAGCTGCGGAAATGCAGCATCCGGGCGAGGTGCGCGACAGCTTTGTACGCCTGATAAAAGAGGTCGTTGCGCTGGCGGACAAGATGGGTATTCCGCTGGAGAGCAGGCCGGGGGAGCTGGTCGAGCGCAATCTGCGCATTCTGGATGCGCTTGCACCGACCGCGTCTACCTCTATGCAGCGCGATATGGAAGCCGGCAAGCAGTCCGAGGTGGATGGTTTGATTTATCAGGTTGTGCGTCTGGCGGAGCAGTACGGCGTGGATGTGCCGGAGTATCGCAAAATCGCAGAGGCGGTAAAAAAACAGACGGAAAATAAGTGAAAACGGCAAAGACCCGGAATCTTCCGAAGAAAGATTCCGGGTCTTTGCGCTATGGGTGGTGATGCTGTTTCGACTGTCATTGTCAGCAACGACAATTTCACTGCACACCGTCCGACGGACGGTGACATTCGCAATCCTTTTCGAGCGCCTGAAGCTGTTGCTCCATGGTCGGCACCTCACACTTGCCGGTGCGGATGGCTTCGCGCACGACTTCGGGCGACGCGGGTACCTTATTGATGCGCACGCCGATGGCACGCGACACAGCGTTGAGAATCGCCGGTGTGACAGGCACGGTCGCAACCTCGGAAATGCCTTTTGCGCCGAACGGACCCTGCGGTTCCGGGTCCTCGATTAAAATAATCTCGTAATCCGGCGTATCCTCGGCACGCGGCAGACCCAGCTGACGGTACAGCGTCTTGACCGGATAGCCGTTTTTCGTCGGATATCCCTCGGTCAGTGCGTAGCCCTGTCCCATCGAGCACGAACCGTGCATCTGACCCTCGATGATATGCGGATTGATGGCGCGGCCGACATCGTGCGCCGCGATGATTTTGAGCAGCCGGACCTCGCCGGTTTCTTTGTCTACCTCGACAATAGCGGCCTGCGTGGCATACGCATACGCCGGGAAATTCCGGTATTTTGCACCGCGCTGCTTTGCACCCTCAAAATCACCGATGGCGAAGCACGGGTCGGATGCATAATAGTATTCCGCGCGGCGTTCCTCGCCCGGCCGCCACGGACGGCTGTCTAAATCCTGATTGAGCTTGACGCACGCCTCATATACCGCACGGCCGCCGCACAGTGTCTGGCGCTCGGAAACCGATTCGCCGGTCGGGATGGTCAGCTCGGTGTCGCCGTTGGTGATGTAAATATTCGCGATATCCATGCCCAGCGTTTCCGCCGCGATCTGCGTCATGGCTGTACGGAAGCCCTGTCCCATATCCGTGCCGGAAACGATCATGTGCAGGCGGCCGTCGCTCTGCAGAATCAGCCTGCACGCGCCGTCATCGGTGAAAATACCCTTGCCGACACCGACATTCTTAAATCCCGAGGCCATGCCCCATCCAAGCACCTTACTGCCCTTGGGATACTGTCCTTCGTACTCCTTGAGTGCTTTTCGCAAACTTTTTTCGCATTGATTGATGGTATCCATCATACCCATGCTGTATTTGAGCACCTCACCGCCGACCGAGGTCGCACCCGGATAGACGGCATTGCGCCGGCGCAGCTCGAACGGGTCGATATCCAGCTTTTCCGCCATCATGTCCATCGCAGTTTCAATGGAGATCGCCGCCTGATTGATACCGTAGCCGCGGAACGCGCCGCCCTGCAGATTGTTGTTGCGGATCGCTGAGCCTTCCACCTTGACATTGGGAATGATGTACGGCCCGCCGCTCATCAGCGCGCCGGTCATCAGCGTGCCGTAGCTTTCGCACTCGTACGGTCCGCCGTCCGAGAACATCCGGCAGTCCAGATACTGGAACTTGCCGTCCGGCGTAAAGCCAATCTCGTAATCCGTATGGTAGCCATGGCGTTTGGTGGTGAGGATCAAATCCTCCTTGCGCGTCAGCGTAATCTTGACCGGCTTGCCGCAGGCATGAGCGGCAACAACCGCCGGTGCTTCAAGAAATGAGTCGCATTTTTTACCGAAGCCGCCGCCGAGTGGCGTCACGATAACGCGGATATCCTCCTCCGGCTTGTCCAGAATCTTTGCCAGCATACTGCGGATTTCGAACGGCGCTTGTGTGCAGGAATAGAGGATCGTTTTGCCGTCCTGCACCATGCCGATGGCCGAAACAGGCTCCATGCAGGCGTGCTCCTGCGGCTCGATATCCTTGGAGATATTGAGCTTGACAATATCCGTCCGCTGCTTTGCCTGCTCCACATCGCCGCTGACACGGCCGGTGTGTACGATGAAGCTGTTTTTGCGGTAGCCGTCCGCCATGGTGTAGATACCGGGCAGCTCCTCATAGTCGATTTTAACCAGCTTGACGGCCGCTCTCGCGTGCGCCGCCGTATCCGCGACAACCAGCGCGAGATGGTCACCGAGAAACCGCACCTCATCCGTGCAAAAGACCGGCTGCTCCGGCGTCCATGTGCCGACCTTGTTCATGCCGGGCACGTCAGCCGCCGTCACGATGCGCACCACGCCTTCCGCCTGTTCGGCGGCGGAGTAGTCCACTGTGTTGATCTTTGCGTGCGGCGCCGGTGCCCAGACAAATGCACCGTGCAGCAGAGTATCTGCGCCGATGTCCTCAGCGGTGAGGTCGTCGCAGAATTTCAGTTTGCCGCCGGTCTTGTCCATGCCGTCCACATCCCAGACCGACTTGCCGACCGCGGAACCGGTGATTTCGGGCACGACCTGATTTTCTCCGACCACAATAACCGTGCTTTCGTGGCTGCGGAAGCTGTCGATATCTGGATCTTCCCCGCGCAGCCGCGCCGCTGCCAGCTTGACCGCCTCGATAATTTTGACGTAGCCGGTGCAGCGGCAGTAGTTGTTTTTCAGCCCGTCGCAGATTTCCGGCTCAGTCGGAGCCGGATGGTGCAGCAGCAGCGCCTTTGTCGCCATCACCATGCCCGGTGTGCAGAAGCCGCACTGCACAGCGCCGACATCGAGAAACGAGTGCTGAATCACCTGCAGCATGGTGTCGTTCGGTGCATTTTCGATGGTTTCGACGGCTTTGCCGTCCAGTCGGTGCACGAGTGTCACGCACGAGCGTGTCAGCCTGCCGTCCACCAGTACGCTGCACGCGCCGCAGTGACCGGTGCTGCAGGCTTCTTTTGTGCCCTTCATGCACTTTACATTGCGGAGATATTCGAGCAGGGTGCGGTTTTCACCGTCCTGCACTTCAATTTGTGTGCCATTGAGCGTAAATCGTATCATGGGATTTCGCCCTCCTGCCGTTACTTGATTTTTGCTTTGATGCGCATGAAGCGTCTGTGACCGGAGTCAAGCGCCTCGTAAAAGTCCTCGCTGTCCTTCGGGTCGTCCTTTGTCAGCTTGGAGATCACATACATCAGCACGAACGCGGTCGCCAGACCGATCGTGCCGTACCACACATAGCCGAGATCCCAGACGAAGAAGGTCAGGCAGATGATGATCGCACCGACCGAAATCGAGGTGATAGCGGCTTTTCGGGTTGCCCACTTGCAGTAAATGCCGAATACCAGCGCCGGGAACAGCGATTCGACTAGGGAATCCGCGAAAATCATCAGATTGTAGACGTATTCCCAGTGCATGAGCGATACGGCAACCGTTACGGCACCGAACAACAGAATCACCACGCGGATAACCGAGGTTTCGGATGCCTTGAATTTGTAGTGACCGATACCGACCAGCAGGTCCTTGTAGATGATAGAGGACATGACCATCAGCAGCGCATTTGCGGTGGACAGACCGACCGCCAGTACGCCGATGAGGAACACGATCATCAGAATCTGCGCGAGCAGACCGTGCGTGCCCGCGATGATGTTGCACATATACGGGATAACCAGTTCGGTTTCCGAGCTGGTAAGGTCAGGCATGGCAGCCAGCGCGACCAGACCGATGAGCATCGTGCCGCCCCAGACGATGATCTGCAGGAACGGTGCAAGGAACGCCATCTGACGCTGGTCCTTCAGACCCGCGCTGTAATAGCCGGAGCGCACGAACACCTGCGGCAGCAGCAGCGTGTAGCCGAATGCACACGCAAGCGGATAGCTGACGCGCGACGGATAGGTGCATATGCCGATCGGACCTGGATAGGAGAACCAGTCCGGTGTCTGCACGCGGACGGTCTGGAATGCCTCGATGATCGAGCCGTTGAATACGATCTTGAGTGTTACGAAAATAATTGCCCACAGCGCCAGAATGAAGAACCAGCCCTGTACAGCATCCGCCAGTGCGGTGGATTTTACGCCGCCGAGCATGACGAATACCGTCATGATAATGCCGCAAATGAGCGTAAACGTCTGCGAGGATACCGCGCCGCCGGTGGCCACCTCAGCTGCACGTCCGCCGGCTACCAGTACCGCCGAGATAAACGGCACGGCGCAGATAATGTAAACAATGTCGATAATAACGGTCAGCGCCTTGGACTTGTAACGGCAGAAGAAGAAATCCGCCGGGGTGGTGAAGTGCTTCTGCTGGTTGACCAGCCATACCTTGGTCATTGTAAAGTAGCAGATGATTGGGAACATGGAGTAGATGCACATCTCCGAGAAGAAGTAGCCCAGTCCGTAGCGGTAATATGCGCCCGGGCCTGCGAAAAATACCCAGACGCTCATGCAGGAGGCGATATAGGTCATGACCATGACCGGCCACTTGAACCGGCCGCCCTGCAGATCGACCTTGCCTGCGTCACGTTTTTCCTTCCATGTGGTGTAGCGTGCGATAGCGATCAAAAATAGAAAATATGCTGCAAAAACGATCCATACCGTTTTGCCTGAAAGTAAACCCTGTGTTGTCATTTCCTCTGTTATCCTTTATTTGTCCGATTCTTTTTGCGTTTCATCCTGTTCCTCATCCTCAATCAGAGGATACTCCTTTTCGGTCAGCTTGCAGCCGATATACACGGAGAGCACCGTGCCGACAAAGCTGATCAGACCGTGTATGATGCAGGCGGTTTCGCTGCCGTAGGGGGGGAATCCCGGGAAATTATAGAATACCCAGAAGAACAGCACAGACGCCAGCCAGATTTTCTCTGTTCTGCCGATTTTCATTTTGTGTCACCTTGTTTTCTCTTTTGTTTTAAGGCAATACCGCACAATTAAAGCGGCGGCTCCTTGTGCAGGCTCCGGTCGCACTGCCGCGGCTCCTTGTGCAGGCTCCGGTCGCACTGCCGCGGCGCTTTGTGGAAATTTTGTGCCCTGACGTCGTTGTGATTTCACGGTAATACGCAAAGTATTACCGCAAAACCACGCCTGGTCAGAACGCAAAATTTACTCACAAATCGCTCTTGTTCAATTGTGCGGTATTGCCTTGAGTAATTACTTTTGCGAACGCCACTCGTCGAGCAGCGCATCCGAATCCACGACAAGTCCCAGATGCAGCGAGATCATGCGCAGCGCAGGCTCTTCGAGGTGCTCGGAGCCGCGGGTCAGGTCGCGCGGCACGACGACGCGGAAATCGCGGTTTGCGGCATCGAAGGCGGTGTTGATGACGCAGCAGTCGGTCATGCAGCCGGTGAGCACCACGCGGTGGATGCCGAGGTTGCGCAGCAGCAGCTCCAGATCGGTCGGATAGAACGCGCTCAGGCGCTTTTTGGTCGTCACCATGTAGTCCTCGTCGTGTACATCGATGGACATTCTGTTCCAGCGTGTGCCTTCGATGGCGTGCTCTGCGATGTTGGGAATCTCACCGACCGTAACCGGAAACACCATGCGCCACGCAGACGGAAACAGTTTTTCGTCTGCGCCGCCCTTACGCAGCGTTGAGCGGACATGGATGATCGGCAGACCGAGCGCGCGTGCTTCGTTCATGAAATGATTGAGCGGTTCGATGATCTCGCGTCCTCGCGGAGACGGACATGGACAGTCCGGGTCGGTTGACAGGTGTCCATCGTGCATGTCAATCGTAATGACAGCCGTATCGCGGCGATTAAGGAAAACCTGCTGTAATTGCTTCGGAACCTCCTTTTCGATGCTGTCAAAGTATGCTTTCATTTGATTTTTCTCCTTCCCGGCAAAACGCCGCAACAATCTGTGCGGCGCTGTCAATAGCGGTATTGGAGTTATTATAGCACATGTGTCATGACATGTGCAAATGTTTTGGTCGGGCGGGTGAAAGATTGTGAGGGATAGAGATCGGGCGATGTTGGACGGGAGGATGGTGGTGCGGCTATCTGTGTCGATCCCGTGAAGGGAGCGACATCAGAGAGCAGGAAGCCCCGAACACCACCGCCATTTCAATCCACGCCCCCGCGAAGGGAGCGACATCGAGAACACCAAGAAACCCGGTCTGCTCATCAAATTTCAATCCACGCTCCCGCGAAGGGAGCGACGACATCACCGGCCTTGACCGGGCCTGCGGTAGAATTTCAATCCACGCTCCCGTGAAGGGAGCGACAGTTGCCCTTAGACTTGCCAAGGATCTGTTTGATATTTCAATCCACGCTCCCGTGAAGGGAGCGACGAGCAGCTTCATCACATTCCTTTGCTGTGGGCGGTATTTCAATCCACGCTCCCGTGAAGGGAGCGACAATCAGCTATACCACTCAATCCACCCGTAGAATTACATTTCAATCCACGCTCCCGTGAAGGGAGCGACCTCAAACACATCGTCGCCCTTGGTGCACTGCTGAATTTCAATCCACGCTCCCGTGAAGGGAGCGACCTTAAAGCCCGCACCCATAAATTTTAATTTTCAATTTCAATCCACGCTCCCGTGAAGGGAGCGACACTTGCCGCCATCACCGGCGCATTGCCCGCAAGGATTTCAATCCACGCTCCCGTGAAGGGAGCGACGCCGTCCGTGTCCGCCTCCTGCAGCGCGACATGATTTCAATCCACGCTCCCGTGAAGGGAGCGACCGCACCGGACTTGTACGCACACCAGCAAACAAAATATTTCAATCCACGCTCCCGTGAAGGGAGCGACCGGCACTTATTACAAGGAATTTGTATTCTGCTCATTTCAATCCACGCTCCCGTGAAGGGAGCGACGGTCACCTGCGGCACACCTTCAAACGCTTCGCGATTTCAATCCACGCTCCCGTGAAGGGAGCGACCAACGGGCTATTACACAGTGCAGTAAGCGCGGTAATTTCAATCCACGCTCCCGTGAAGGGAGCGACCTACCGGTGCAGCGACAATAGCCGCCATAGCGGTAATTTCAATCCACGCTCCCGTGAAGGGAGCGACGCTCGGCAATCTTGGAGGTAGCCAAGTACAGCGCAATTTCAATCCACGCTCCCATGAAGGGAGCGACCAAGAACATCTGCAACGGCGGTTACAATGCTGGCAATTTCAATCCACGCTCCCGTGAAGGGAGCGACCCGCGGCGCGCCACTCACGCGGCGCACTCGCTGGCATTTCAATCCACGCTCCCGTGAAGGGAGCGACAAAAATGCCCTTTACCCCCCAAAAATTATGGTAATTTCAATCCACGCTCCCGTGAAGGGAGCGACCTGCACCGCCGTAGTGATGCTCCACGCGCGTAATGCGATTTCAATCCACGCTCCCGTGAAGGGAGCGACACGGTTGCCCGCAAGCGGTGCGGTCTGGTCTACCATTTCAATCCACGCTCCCGTGAAGGGAGCGACCGGTTGCGGTGTCCGTATCACCCAGAATGGCGTAATTTCAATCCACGCTCCCGTGAAGGGAGCGACCGGTACCAGTACCTGTACCTTGAGATTGCAAAATTTCAATCCACGCTCCCGTGAAGGGAGCGACTACGCAAGTATTACGCCAAGCGCTATTGTGCAGCATTTCAATCCACGCTCCCGTGAAGGGAGCGACATCGTTGGTCCTGTGCCAGTCCATGGAGTTCTTGAATTTCAATCCACGCTCCCGTGAAGGGAGCGACCTTCTACGAAGCGACTGAGTGGTGCGTTCGTCGCAATTTCAATCCACGCTCCCGTGAAGGGAGCGACTGCATGATTGCAAGTCCATACAACATGGAAGACATATTTCAATCCACGCTCCCGTGAAGGGAGCGACAGCAAAAATCACCAAGACTATCCCCAATGATTTTTACAAAATAAACAATTACAATAACAGTTTTGCATAGATTCGTGCAAAACACAATTGCAAATTTGACATTCGATAAAACTATTGTATATAATCTATCGGAAATTACGGTGCGAAGCGCCGACACTTTTCGGTTTGCTTGCACTTCGCACCGCCTTACACCATAAGCACGCCTTCCGGCTCATAGCCGCGTTTCGCACCAAAATGCTCAATCTTATTTTCATATTTGTTGCCGAGATAGTAAAATCGCAGACTGTCCAGTTCATCATCCATAATGGTGCACAGCTTCTGTTGCAGCATACGGCACTGAGCCGCGTCAATCAGGCATTCAAACACGGAATTCTGCACACGCTGTCCATAATTGACGCACTGCCTGGCAATCTGCCGCAGGCGTTTGCGCCCGGCGGCTGTTTCGGTGTTGACATCGTAAGTAATCACAACCAGCATATTCGACACCTCATTTCCACAAAAACGGTGGATAATCGTCCAGATCGCCGCGCAAATAGCGCGCCAGCAGCAGTGCCTGCGCGTAGGGCACCATACCCCAAGACAGCTTTTCCTCAAGGTACGGGTGACGAATTTCCTCGCGCTTTTTCTCCTGCCAGCCCTGTAAAAAGGTTTTGCGGGCGTTCTCTGAGAGATAAACCGCACCGTTCTCCTGCGCTTCAAAATCCTTCGCGGAAAACCTGCCGAGATTGACAGCCGAAAGCACAAAACGGTCTGCAAAGCACGGCCGCAGTTCTTCCATCAAATCGGCGGCAAGAGACTGCCGGCCCGGACGGTCGGTGTGCAGAAAACCGACATAGCTGTCCAGTCCGACGGCTTCCAACGCAGCGGCGCAGTCGTTCGCCAGCAGGGAATAGGCGAACGACAGCAGTGCGTTGCACGGGTCGAGCGGCGGACGGCGCGAGCGTCCGGTGAACGAAAACACGTCTTTGTGGTTGAGAATCAACCGGTCGAATACATCGAAATAGATGGCCGCACCTGCGCCTTCCAGTCCGCGCAGAGAGCCTGAATCAGTCTCTGCCTGCACCTGCGGCAGCAGCGCTTTCAGCTTGGCGGAGGCGGCTTTGAGCGTTTCCGTGTCCACGCGCATGGCATGGTCGCGGCAGGTGCGCTCGATGCTCCAGCGCGCGTTGTAAATCTTGCCGAACACCATCATGCGGGCAATACGGCAGGCTTGTGGTGGGTCATCCGCCGTGCGGTACTGTGTGCGTCGAAGCAGTACATTACCGTTGCTCACGCCGCAGGTTCGTGCCAGGAATCGCCCTCTCGGCGTACAGAATGACAGACTCACATCGCGTTTTGCGCACGCGCCCATGAGCGCCGGAGACGCGCCTGCATAGCTGAAGCTGATAATTTCGGCGAGGGCATGGAGCGGAAATCGAGCCGTTACCTGCTTCTCGCGGTTGACGACAACATTTTCGCCATCGAGTGTCAGATAGGCGTCCTCGGAGGTGACAAACAGCGTGTTAAGCAGCTTTTTCATTCCTCCATCGCTCCTTTCAGGTAGCCGGAGACAGATTTCGCCTTCATCAGCTCGGGCAAACACAATTCCTTGAGCGAGCAGGCTGAGCAGCTTTTCTGCGGTTTTACCTTAGGCGTGCAGCCGCGGCGCAGATAGTCGTGCATTTCGGCAAGGCTGTCGCGTACACGCTGCCGCAGTTCGTCTGTAAATTCGACAGGCGTCCGTCGGCGCGGTTCACCGTAGAACAGCGCACCGTCGGAAATCTGACAGCACAGCATTTCCTCAAGGCACATCGCCTGGGCGCACAGCTGCAACTCGTCCGCGTCGTGCGGCTTGGGCTTGCCGCGCTTGTATTCGATCGGAAACGGTGACCACAGTCCGTCTCGTCCCTGCAGGGTAACGCCGTTTTCCGAGCGATGAAATTCCACCACATCGCATTCACCGGACACACCGAGTACCGCAGAATGGATACGCATGGCACGGACAATCAGCAGGTCGCCGCGGCTTTCTGTGCCGCCGCCGTGCGCCTTCTCGTGCAGAATCGAGCCGTCCACCGTGCGGTAATTCTCCGCCCACTGGTGCTCCACATGGATGAGCGCCCATTGCCGACGGCAGAATGCGAAATGCTGCAGACTGGAGAGCTGGAGGAAGTCCTCCTCGGCGTAGATTACCCCAGTACCTTGCAGGTCACGCCGGCCGGCAGGTTGGCTTCGTCAACCGTGATGGTGTAGTCCGTGTACGCACGCGGCGCAATCACGTCTTCGTTGTGCTCGGCATGAACCAGATCAAACAGCTTGTGCGAGGGTGCGTTGCCAAGCTCGGAATCATGCTTGAATACAATAAGCTGGCGTACAGCCATCTTGCCGCGAGCAGCCGAATGGTCGTTCTCGAACATGTTGATGATTGCCGTCCACAGCAGTTCAAGGTCAGCCTCAGAGAATCCGGTCGTCTTGCGGGCGAGGTTGGCGGAAACATAGCCTTCCGCACGGTACAGACCGTAAGGCACGATGTACTTGCGGCCCATTTCGGTGCCCTTTTTCTCCGCGTCAGCCTCGGTGGTGATGGCAACACGCGTGATGGTGACTTCCTGAGGCACAATGGGATCCACACTGCGGGCAAAGCCAAGCTGTACCGGACCACGCACCTGTCCGCAGTTGAGCGCACCCTTGACAAAGGTGGTCATAACCGCGCCGAATGTGCGAATATCGTAGAAATTCTGGCACATAAAGTCACGCAGCTTGCTGTCAAGCTGATCGTCCTTCTTCTTTGCATCCTTGAGCTTGTCCGGCGCTACGCCGACATAAGCGCAGGCTTCCGCATCGCTGCGGTTGAGCGGCACACTGTCCTTAACGTAAATGCGGTAGCCAGATTCGCCTTCCTTGGCCATCTCTACATAGTTGCGGATTTTGCGCTTGAGGCATACATCGGTCACCAGACCGTAGCCGGTTTCCGGGTCGATACGCGGCATGTTGCCCGCATCCGGATCGCCGTTCGGATTGCCGTTTTCCACGTCGAAAAAGATTACAAATTCATAGCGGTTTTTGATGGGTTCCATTTACTTGTCCTCCTTTACTTTGCGATGGTAGTATCCAAGATAAAAACAGGTGGTTTCTTCGGGGTTATAGCGAGAGGGAAGCGCCTCGGTCAGCAGAGAGAGCAGATGTTCCTTTTCGTTTTGCAATTTAACGGCGTAATTGTGCTTATTGCGCATCAGTTTTTTCATATGGTACTCACTAAGCGGAATAATTTTATTAAATGCAGTTTTAGGAGTGGAGCCAGCCGCACGAAAATAGCTGTCTTTAATACTGCGGTTGATTTGATAATCTACAGATGCAAGCTGAATCTGCTCGAGGACATAAAATAACTGTCCCAGAACGTAGGGCTGATAGGTGCAGTCTTCGTTCAAGTGCATATATGCCACCTCTTTTAGAATAGAATAGTTAGACTGATTTTCGCAGTTTTTCAGCAGATACGCCTTCAAAATTGCGGAACGCCGCCAGTTTATCTCAGAATCTGCGCGGATACGGAGCATAACACCGTTCAGCAGTGCAGCCGGATAGCGGTCATTGTTCCAGACGGCGCGGGCAGTCGCACCGGCCATAACCGGACTCGGCTTTTTGTCGTGGGCACTCTGGTTGACGGTTTCGGCAAGCAGCTGCCACAGCGGCAAAAAGCCGGCAGGCACCTTCGCCGGACGCTTGATTTCCAGACGTTCATAGTGCGCGTTGACGTTCTTCATCAATTCACCAAACGTGTTTTTATAGAAGAATCGCACACTCAGACGCGCAGCATTCGGTGCCAGACCGAGAATGTAGAATGCACGGTCAGGATCAAGATTTAATTCCTGACACGGTTCGCTGTCTGCAAGGTGTTTGAGCGCAGCGGATAAGTCATTATCCGACCAGCTTTGCGTGTTATTGCCCATAAGGCAGCTGAAAAAATCAGTATACTGCGGTTCCGCGGTCTCCGCCCAGCAAACGACAGTGGTGTCGCCGATGTACTGCGTATGCTCGCGGTCAGCCAGCAGGTGATTGAGCGCCGTCGTATAAGCAAATGCAGCGTGCTTACCAACAGGTGCATTGTAGTTCTGCTCGTGACCGTAGGAACAGAAGGCGGGGGCGTTGAACGACACAAGTGCGGCGCCGCTGGACTGCGCATCACGTACACCCTTGATGGCGGGATGAACGGCGGCAATCTCATCCAGTTCGCCGGTGACAAGACATTGCTGTTTGGGCGCATCGGAGTCACCGTCGTAATGTGCCTGCCATGCAGCGCAGATGGCCGGATCATCTGCCGGATACTGTCCATTCACATAAAATACCAGATTGGCACCGGCAATGATTTTGTCGTAATCATCGACAAGAGCAGGGTACTGTGCAGCTTCGGCAGGCTGCCATGTATCAAAGAAGGAGAGAATTGCGTGTGCGGCAGGAGAGTCCACATTGTCTAACAGCTTGCGGTGCAGCTCGGCGGCGGCGTGAAAGCATTGCAGACTGCGTTCCGGTTTGCCTTTTGCGTCTATGCCAAGCAGATATGCCGAATTATCCCACATAAAGTTGGACGTAACACCGGAAGAACGCTTGACTGCCGCCGGCAGACGAATATCCTCGCGCGGACGGAGCACTTTCTTTTTGCCTGCATCCACTTCATGCAGCAGCGGAATAACCTGGGCGAGTTCACCGTTTTCCCGCAGCTGGAGCGCATAACTGATTTTCGGTCTGCCCCAGCCGGGCGCATCAATTTCACCGCGGGCATTGAGGGCATCGTAATATTGCGTCAGCGCCTGCAAAATCATTTGACCACCTCCGCGCTGTGAATCGGGGGAACCTCCATGACACCGTCTACCAGCTTGGCGCGGAAGAACATCGGTGTGATATTGGCGGGATCGCTGTAATCCATGTCGAGCAGCATCCAGCCGAGATCGTGTTCACCGAGCAGTTCCTCCGGACAAGGCGGAAGTTGTTCACAAAGCTCAAACTTTACCGGAAATTCCCGTGTGCCGAAGTAGGGCATGCTGTAGCACTGTCCGCGGCGCAGACGGCGTTTCATAATGTCCTGAAACTTGCCTGGATTGTCAGTCGGCGCAGCCTTGTCGGTCATTTCAAAGTGCGCTTCAATGACATAGTGGACATCACGCAGTACCATTGCGGCACGCTGCTGAATGCTTTCCGACGCAGCGAGGAACAGCTCACCCTTGGGTTTTGCAATCCACGCCTTGACCGAACGCGCGTTAATGGTGTCCTTTACCTCGTTTCGGCGGATGTTGGTGAAGTGAATCGGCGCACAGACATGAATGCGGTCGATGATCCAGCGCAGACCGGGGTGCCAGTAAATACTTTCCATCAAACCGCGCGCCGCAGATGGTGTCATGCAGTCATAGCTGACGCGTTCGGTCTTCATTTCGGGTCGGCTGAATAGAGCGTATGGACCGCTGACTTCTACCTTGATGGACATGGTATATTTCCCCTCCTTTTCAAAATATAGAGTGATTTTTCCTTATCTTGATTTTATAGTACGCCCTTACGTCTACAAAGTCAAGAATTTTTTTCATTGTAAATTATAAATTTCATTGTACATTATGTATTACGGAGAGAATGTAAAATTTGGACATTTGACAACAAACATAGAGTTTGATATAGTCTAATTGTCGCTGAATCATCAGTGTGGATAGAAATATTGTTAATTAAGTGTTTGGAAACTCGGGAGAATGTTATCACATTCTCCCGTTTTCCTTTTTACGCGAAAAATTACCCGAAAAACGCCTGACCGCTGTCTGCCTTGAGCGACAGACCGGTTTTCTCATCATACAGTGACAGATCGCACAGAATAGCACTGCGGTCATCCAGAGCATTGGTTTCATCGGCGGTTTGAAGCGCACCGGCGTCGTACAGTGCCTGAAAATGTGCATCATACACCTGCACGGCGTACTGCCCAAGCTGACGGTACAGCGATTTGGAACACGCTCCGGCGCACAGCCGGTCGATAAGCTCCGCGCCCTCACGCCACGGAATATAAACTGTGCGTGTGTCGTTGTCGATCATGCGAAAATTCTCGGCAATTGTGCGGAACGGATACAGAGAGCCGCCGCGTCCACGCTCAAATGCGTCGATCACGCCGATTTTATCAATCGCGGAACCGTTCAGCTTGCGCAGTTCGTGGAAATAGTTTTCCATTGTCTGCGGAGAAGCGGGATCGGCATTGTTATCCAGCGCAATATTTGTCGCGCCGATGGCTTGTCCAAACAGCGGCGGAGCCTTCTCCGTACGGCGGAAAATAGTAACAATGCTGTCCTCTGCGGCACGCTTGCCCTCGCGGTTGCAGCGTCCGGCGGCCTGCAGAATGGAATCCAGACCCGCCAGTTCGCGGTAAACGGCGGGGAAATCTATGTCAACACCGGCTTCAACAAGAGAAGTCGATACGACACGGCAGGGCAAACCGTCATTTAGTCGGCGTCGGATTTGCTCGAGCACCGTACGGCGGTGTGCCGGAACCATCAATGTGGACAGATGGAAACTGCCTTCCTCCGGCAATTTCGAGAAAATGGACTGCGCCGCTTTGCGGGAATTGATGATGCAGAGGACCTGCTCATGTGCGCACAGCAATTCGGCGAGTGCGTCATCCTCGAGGACACCGACCTGCCGGAATGTCACACGGCGGAATTTGTCAAAATAGAACGGAATCTCCGGACAAATCTCGGAAATCGCGTGCGACGGTGCGAATCGCTGTATCAAATCGCCGAGTACCGGCTGGGTAGCCGTACACAGCACAGCAGTTGCGCCGAACTGCTCTACCAGAGCACCGATGGCTGCAACGCACGGCATCAGGTGGCACAGCGGAAGCATCTGCGCTTCGTCGAAAATAATCACGCTGTTCGCCAGATTGTGCAGCTTGCGGCATTGTGAGGAACGGTTAGCGTACATCGACTCGAAAAACTGAACAGCGGTTGTGATAACGAGCGGGCTGTCCCAGTTTTCGGCGGCTAGTGCCTTGGGATCGGGATTGCCGTTTTCCTCATCGTTCTCGAACTGTACACCGGAGTGATGCTCGAGTACGTTCTCATTGCCTAAAATACCGCGGAAAACATCGGCATTCTGCTCGATGATGGAGGTGTACGGTACAACATAAATCACACGTTTCATACCGTGCTCAACGGCATGATGCAGCGCAAATGCGAGAGAACTGGTCGTTTTGCCGCCGCCGGTCGGAACCGTAAGCGTGTAAATGCCCTTGGGATTGGCTGCGGCGGAAACGCACGCCCGCAAGATCTGCTGACGCAGCTTGTTCAGCTCGGAAGTCGGGTTGTCCCATTCATTTAGCCTGGCCTGTAAGCGGGTGAGCAGCGTTTCGAGTGAATCTCCGGTGCCGCGCGGCATATCGCCTTTCATGAATCGCTCGGTATCCAGATAATCCGCGTCCACCAGACAGGAGTACAGCATGCGCGTGCGGAATGACTCGGAAAGCGACGGCTTGGTGACCGGACGCTGCGGCAGGCGTACCGGCGGAATGGGATAATCCGGGTCAAGCGGCGGAATAGCGGGAGTGCCCCACTTTTTTATTCTGCCGGTGAAAGTAGGTGCACCGAGCGGGTCTTTTGTACTGCCAAAGTCCGGCAGACCGCTGTGATGCCCCATGACACAAGCGGCTAAGAGCAGATTGTTTGACAACATGATGTTTTGTGCACCGGCGGTTGCATGATCGACCTTTGGACCATTATCCAGAAGACGGTGCTGAAATGCGGCGGTTGCTTTGCCGTCATCGTGGTGAACACCGGCTTCGTGACCTTCAGCTTGTGCACCGAATGCTTCGGCGAACTGCCTGCAGAGCGTGCCGACACCGTGCTCATGATCGGAGAGAAGCTGATATTCTGTGCGTTCAACGCCGTTTTCATTGATTGGGCGGGTGTGTGCGTAGAATTTTTTATCCATAGCGATCACCTTCTATTGAATTGTTATATACAGTATATAACAGGTAAGGTCCGATAAAAAGTACAACACCCAATATGCCTGCCAAGAAGACCACTTTGAATTACAGCAAACTGCTGAAAATATCAGTCAAATCCCATAGATTTTACTGACTTGATTTATACAAAACTGGCAAAACCGCCAGAAAACGAAATTCCTATAATTCCGAGGTTGACACTGGGGATTGGCTGTGTTATTCTATAACCAACAAATCCAGTAGGAAATCGGAAGGGAGCGAGCAAAATGTTCATCGTAAACGCACGAATGTCGGGTCGAATGTGTATGAACATGCTGTATTATGCTCAGATGCTGCCTGACCGACAGAATACGAAATTACTTTGAACCGGCTTGCCTGACGCTGCGCGTCCTTGCGGATTCATTGCATTTTCTGAAGCGGGGAGCTGCGAGCTTCCCGCTTTTTTGCGCATTTAAGAGGAATAAGGAGGAATTTTCTTGATAGAATTGTCACATATCTCGAAGGAGTTTGTGAGCGGTAAGCGAACCGTTCATGCGGTGCAGGATGTTTCGCTGACGATTGACAAGGGCGAAATTTTCGGTATGATCGGCTTTTCCGGTGCAGGTAAATCGACGCTGGTGCGCTGCATCAACCTGCTCGAGCGCCCGACCTCCGGCAAGGTGATCGTAGATGGTCAGGATATGCTGTCGCTCTCCGCAAAGGAGCTGCGGCAGGCCCGCAAGAAGATTGGCATGATCTTTCAGCACTTCAACCTGATGCCCTCGCGCACCGTAGCCGGCAACGTAGCGTATCCGCTGCGCGGCAGCGGCCTTTCCAAGCAGCAGATTGCGGAAAAGGTACAGCGCCTGCTTGATCTGGTCGGCATCGGTGATAAGGCGGAGGCGTACCCAAAGCAGCTGTCCGGCGGTCAGAAACAGCGTGTAGCAATCGCTCGCGCACTGGCCAACGACCCGAATGTGCTGCTCTGCGACGAGGCTACCTCGGCACTCGATCCGCAGACCACCAAGGCGATTCTGCAGCTGCTCAAGCACCTGAATGAAACGCTCGGCATCACGGTCGTTATCATCACTCATGAAATGGCGGTCGTCAAGGAGATCTGCCACCGCGTAGCCGTTATGGAGCACGGTAAGGTGGTCGAGTCCGGCGAGGTGTTCAACATTTTCGCCAACCCGAGAGAGGACATCACCAAGAACTTCATCCACACGACATCCAATCTCCGCAAGATCGAAGAACTCATCGCGGAGGATTCGCCGGTCGTCAAGCTCAATCCGGGCGAACTTATCGTGCGCCTGAGCTACATTCAGCGCAATGTATCCGAGCCGCTCATCTCGACGGTATCGCGCAAATTCGATATTGTGCTCAACATCATCTTTTCGGATATTGCCATTGTGCAGAATGCACCGATCGGCGGCACGGTAGCTATTATCAGCGGCAGCCGCGATCAAATCACGCAGGCAATCGCATATCTCAGTGAGAAAAACGTAGGAGTGGAGGTCATCAAGGATGCAAGAGTTTCTGAATAACATCATTCCGAACGTGATGGCAAAGCTGCCGGACTTCTATGCAGCCATCGGCGACACGCTGCTCATGGTGGTCTGGTCGGGTGCGATCTCGTTCGTGCTCGGTCTGACACTGGGCGTGCTGATCACGGTCACCAAGCCGGGCGGCATTCTGGAAAACAAAATCGTCTATCAGATTTTGGACAAGCTGGTCAGCCTGTTCCGTTCCATCCCGTTCATCATCCTGCTGACATGGGTAATGCCGGTGTCGCGTGCCATCATGGGCACGGCCATCTATGTCCGCGGCGCTATCGTACCGCTGGTATTCGGTGCGGTGCCGTTCTTCACCCGTCAGGTGGAGAGTGCGCTTGCCGAGCTGGACGGCGGCCTGATCGAAGCGGCTCTCTCGATGGGCTCCACACCGCTGGAGATCATCTTCCGCGTTTACCTGAAGGAAAGCGTTGCCGCCATCGCGCGCGGCACGACGATCACGGCCATCAGCCTGCTGAACCTGACCGCAATGGCGGGTGTCGTCGGCGCAGGCGGTCTGGGCGACTTCGCTATCCGTTACGGCCACGACCGCAATATGCTGGACGTTACCAACGTCACCGTGCTGGTCCTCGTCATCATCGTTTGCATTATGGAGTTCGCTGGCGGCAAGGTCGTCAAGAAGAACACGCACTAAGGAGTGTCTGACATGAGTATTTCCAATCGCAAAGTTGTTATCGTGGGCGCGGGCCATGTCGGCTCCCACGTTGGCTATGCCCTTATTTCCCAGAGCCTTGCGGACGAGATCGTCTACATCGACTCCGACCACGCAAAGGCAGTCGCACAGGCGCTCGACCTGACCGATGCGACCAACTATCTGCCGGTCCGCACCAAAGTCATCGCCGGTGATTACAGCGATGCAAAGGACGCGCAGATCATGATCATCTCGGCGGGCCCGCTGCCGACCGGCAATCAGACCCGTATGGATACGCTGGGTCAGACCATTGCCATTTTGAAGGATGTAACAAAATCCATCAAAGAATCCGGTTTTGACGGCATTATCGTCAATATCTCCAATCCGGCGGACGTTATCACGCATTACATCCAGCACACGCTGAACTGGGCGCCGGAGCGCATCTTCTCCACCAGCACTACGTTGGACTCCGCAAGACTGCGCCGCGCGATCGCGCAGGAGATCGGCATTGACCAAAAATCCATCACCGCTTACGCGCTCGGCGAGCACGGCGAAAGCCAGATGGTCGCATGGTCGGCTGTCACCATCGCGGGCAAGCCGCTTTCCCAGTGGCGCGAGGAGTATCCGGACACCTTCGGCAAACTCGACCTGGATGCGCTTGCTGACGCAGGCCGTGAAGGCGGCTGGACCATCCTGCGCGGCAAGCAGTGCACCGAGTTCGGCATCGGCGCTTCTGCCGCAGAGGTCGTTCGCGCCATCTTCTACAACGAGAACCGCGTTCTTTCGGTTTCTGTTCTGTTGGACGGCAAATACGGTCAGCACGATGTGTACGCCAGCGTGCCCGCTATCGTGGGTCGCGACGGCATCGCAGAGATCATCGAGCTGCACCTGACTCCCGAGGAGCAGGAGAAGTTCAACGCATCCTGCAAGACCATGAGCGAGAATTATCAGCTGTCGCTCACTCTCTAACATCAGTCAATTAAAAAATTCACATCATAAACGGAGGTAATCCCAATGAAGCTCAAAAGAATCATCGCACTGTCCTTGTCCGCAGCAACCCTCGCCCTGTCTCTGACCGCCTGCGGCGGCTCGAGCAGCGCAGCTTCCGATAATGCACAGGCATCCGACAGCAATTCCGGCGATGCTGTAACCGTAAAGCTCGGCGTAGTCGGCAGCATCTACGAGGATCTGTGGACCCCGGCCAAGGAAAAGCTGGCTGACGAGGGCATCGACCTTGAGTTCGTACAGTTCTCGGACTACGTTACCCCGAACAATGCACTCGCTAACGGCGAGATCGATCTGAATGCTTTCCAGCACCGTATTTACCTGCAGAGCGAGATCGACAACTACGGCTACGAGATCGAGAATATCGGCAATACCTTTATTATCCCGTTGAACCTGTACTCCGACAAGGTTAAGTCGGTTGATGAGCTTAAGGACGGCGACACCGTAGCCATTCCGGACGATGTAACCAACGGCGGCCGTGCCCTCAAGGTTCTGGAAGCAGCGGGCCTGATCAAGCTGAAGGACAGCGCAGACTTCAACCCGACCATCGACGACATCGAGACCTACAACACCAAGATCACCATCGAGGAGCTGAAGGCAAACGTTATCCCGTCTACGCTGGCTGACGTTACCGCAGCTGTTGTAAACGGCAACTACGCACTGGATTTCGGCCTTAAGACCGAGGACGCCATCTACAAGGATGATCAGCTGGACATCGAGGAGTACTGGAACCTGATCGCAGCACGTTCCGCTGACCTCGAGGATGCAGACAAGCTGGAGACCTACAAGAAGGTTGTTGCAGCGTTCCAGTCTGATGAGACCGAGGCAGTATTCAATGACCAGTTCGGCGGCTACTTCATCAAGGCAGGCTGGGATCAGGATCTGCTGGCAGACAAGTAATTCATAATTATTCCTAATGCCGCCGGAAACAACCGGCGGTATTTTCGGCAGGGAGGAAACAGTAATGCAGATCAACAAACAGGCGCTGCAGGAGATCATTCCGGACAGCGAACGCCTGCTTTTTGAGGAAAATATTCCGTCGGAGTACCTGAGCGATGCACTCGGCCGCCGCACCGGCACGGCGGATGCGCTCGTGTTCGCGCTCTCGACCGAGGAGGTCAGCGGCGTGCTCCGGTACGCCAACGAAAACGGCATCCCGGTCACGCCGCGCGGCGCGGGCACCAATCTGGTAGGCTCGACAATTCCGCTGTTCGGTGGTATCATTCTGGATGTATCCCGCATGAACCGCGTGCTCGAGCTGGACCGCGACACGATGACGGTCACCGTCGAGCCGGGCATGCTGCTCAAAGATCTGCAGGCCTATGTTGAGGAGCACGGTCTGTTTTACCCGCCCGACCCGGGCGAAAAGGCCTCGAGCATCGGCGGCAACATCAGCACCAATGCGGGCGGCATGCGTGCGGTCAAGTACGGCGTAACACGCGATTATGTGCGCGGGCTGGAGGTCGTTCTTGCGGACGGCACGGTGCTGAAAGTCGGCGGCAAGCAGGTGAAGGACGCGAGCGGACTGTCGCTCAAGCACCTGCTCATCGGCTCGGAGGGCACGCTGGCGGTCATCACCAAGTGCCTGCTGCGCCTTCTTCCCAAGCCGGAGACCACGGTGAGCGTGCTCGTGCCGTTTGCTGACCTCGGCACGGGCATCCGCAGCGTGCTGACCATCCTGCAGGCGAACGCCAACCCGACCGCAGTCGAGTTCATGGAACGCAAGGTCGTAGCCCTCGGTGAGAGCTTTTCCGGCGTGCAGTATCCGCGTCCGGATGCCGGTTCGTACATTCTGCTGACGTTTGACGGTCACGAGAGCGAGGTCAATGCGAATATTGAGCGCGTGCGCCGCCTTGCGCTCGACAACGGCGCCATCGACTATATCGTGCTCCGCAGTGCCGAGCAGGCCGCCGACATCTGGAAGGTGCGCGGTGCGCTCGTTATGGCGGTCGAGGCCGTGTCCGAGCAGGAGCCGGTGGACATCGTGGTGCCGATCAGCCACACGGCGGATTTCGTTCGCTACATCAACGAGCTGGAAGCATCCTCGGGTGTGCGTATGATCGCGTTCGGTCATGCGGGTGACGGTAACGTGCATCTGTGCGTAGTGCGTGACGGCCGCGACCAGCAGACCTGGGAGCGTGAACTGCACGACAACATGGAGCAGGCCTACGCCAAGGCGTATTCCTACGGCGGCGTAGCCTCGGGTGAGCACGGCATCGGCATTTCCAAACGGTCGTACTTCCTGCGTGAGACCGCGCAGGACAATCTTGCCGTGATGAACACCATCAAGACCGCTCTCGACCCGAAGCACACGCTTAACGACCAGAAATCTTACATTGTGGGAGGAAAATAACCATGCAGAGCTTATCTGAGCGCACCGCCGGCTTTACCGATTCGGTCATCCGCCGTATGACGCGCGTTTCCATGCAGTATGATGCGGTAAATCTGTCGCAGGGCTTCCCGGACTTCGAGCCGCCGAAGGAGCTGCTCGACCGTCTGGCGCAGGTGGCCTACGAGGATTACCACCAGTATTCCATTACCTGGGGTTCGCAGAACTTCCGTGAGGCGCTGGCCGCCAAGCAGACCTATTTCATGGGCCGCAGGATCGACCCGAACACCGAAATTGTCACGACCTGCGGCAGCACCGAGGCGATGATGGCTGCGATGATGACAGTCACCAATCCGGGCGATAAAGTCATCATTTTCTCCCCGTTCTACGAGAACTACGGCGCGGATACCATCCTGTCCGGCGCAGAGCCGATTTATGTGCCGCTCGTGCCGCCGGATTTCCACTTTGATGCGAACGTGCTCGAGAATGCGTTCCGTCAGCACCCGAAGGCCATCATTCTGTGCAACCCGTCTAATCCGTGCGGCAAGGTGTTCACCCGTGCAGAACTGGAGATTATCGCGTCTCTCGCAGAGAAATACGACACCTATGTTATCACCGACGAGGTGTATGAGCATATCGTATTCGCACCGAACAAGCACACTTATTTTGCCACTCTGCCGGGCATGTGGGAGCGCACGCTGTCGTGCTCGTCGCTTTCCAAGACGTACTCGGTTACCGGCTGGCGACTGGGTTATATCATTGCCCCGCCGGAGATTATCGACCGTGCGAAAAAAGTACATGACTTCCTGACCGTCGGCGCAGCAGCACCCTTGCAGGAGGCTGTTGTTACCGGTCTCAAGATGGGCCAGGACTACTATGACGATTTGCAGGCCAAGTACACGCACAAAAAGGACCTGTTCCTCAAGGGTCTGGACGATTTGAAGATTGCCCACACCGACCCGCAGGGCGCGTACTATGTTCTGCTCGACATTGCCGAGTTCGGCTACGAGAGCGATCTTGCGTTCTGCGAGGATCTGGCGCATTATGTCGGCGTAGGCGCGGTTCCCGGATCGAGCTTCTTCCGTGAGCCGGTCAACAACCTGATTCGCCTGCATTTTGCCAAGAAGGACGAGACGCTGCTCGATGCACTCAACCGTCTGGAAGGTCTGCGTGATAAGATCAAACCGAAACACCGATAAACAGGAGGAAAAGCCGTCATGGATGTAAAGAAAGCCGCAGCGGAAACGAAGGACTACATCGTATCCATCCGTCGGGAATTTCACCGGCACCCGGAGCTGAGCCTGCAGGAATTCCGCACGGCGCAGCGCATCGAGGAAGAGCTGGACAGGTTCGGCATCCCGCACACGCGCGTAGGCGAAACCGGCGTGCTCGGCACGCTGAAGGGCGTAAAGGACAACGGAAAAGTGCTGGTTCTGCGTGCGGATATCGACGCGCTGCCCATTGAGGAGACGCACGAGTGCGTCTATCGCTCGGAGAATGCAGGCGTTATGCACGCCTGCGGCCATGATGCGCATGCTGCCTGCCTTCTGGGTGCCGCGAAAATCCTGTCGGAGAACAGAGACGCGTTCAGCGGAAAGGTCCGTCTTGTGTTTCAACCGGGAGAGGAAATCGGAAAAGGTGCAAAGCCGTTTGTCGCAGCCGGTGTGTTGGAGGGTGCCGAGCGCGTGTTCGGTCTGCACACGGCATACGATTTGGAGGCAGGCACGGTAGGACTCAAACCGGGCATCAACAACGCCGCAGTCGATCATTTCCGCATTCGCGTGCACGGTAAGTCCACGCATGTTTCCACGCCGCATCTGGGCGTAGATGCGCTGTACATCGCCAGCCAGATTGTTGTGGCAGTGCAGGGACTGGTTACGCGCCGCACTTCACCGACCGAGCCGGTCATCATCGGTATCGGCAAGCTGAACGCAGGCACGACCTACAACGCTGTGGCAGCATTTGCTGAAATGGAGGGCACAACGCGCACCATTTCGCAGGAGAGCCGCGACCGCGTCCGTGCACAGGTCAGTGAGACCGCGCAGAGCATTGCGGCGCTGTACGGCGGCACGGCGGAAGTCGAGTGGACGGACTTTGCCGCTGCGCTCGTCAATGACCCGCAGGTGTGCGAGGAAGCTGCTCGGGTCGTGGACGAGCTGCTCGGAGCAGGACACGTTGTCACCGACCGTGAGCTGTCGCTCAGCGGCGATAATTTTGCCGAGTTTGAGCTGTATAAGCCGGGCGCATATGCGTATCTCGGCACCGGCAATCCGGATTTGCCGCACACGATGATCACCAACCATAACGGCGGCTTCGATGTGGACGAGAATGCACTTGTGACCGGTGCCGGTCTGTATGTCGGCTATACAGTCGCGCGGCTTGGATAAAGAAAACCGCTCTATCCTTGAAAAAGACAGAGCGGACAGCGTATAATATAGATAAGTTAAGGGACGCTGTGCAATGATCAGCCCCCTAAACGTTTTTGCTCAACACGCATTTGTAAAGAAAGCGAAACGCTCAGCTATCGTTTGGTAGCTGAGCGTTTTGCTTTTGAAATTACAGTTTTGAACTTACATCCCGCACTCAAGTCCGTTATACCGTGTCACCACAAACGGATAGCTGAGTGTTTCAGGCTGGATGCCAAGCTGCCGCAGACCGGCGCACAAATCCTCGACAACCTGCATATCGTGGTCGCGCTGCGCAACGGACAGTTTCATTTTATCTCCATACGACGAGATCAGCAGCGCAAACGGCTGCACGGCGCACGGCAGGATTGCGCCGTAATCGAGTACATACGGACGGCAGCTTTCCGGCAGGGCGAACCGGCCGACATTGGTAATGAGAAAGCTGTCCTCGAGCACAAAATCAGTCGTGACCTTCTGTGCCGCCTGCATTTTCTCCGCGAGCGGCATGTCTGCCTCATGCAGCGATTCACAGCGGTCTGCGGCGGCTTTGGCACGATAGAGCAGCTGTTCGCGCTGCATCTGATCCTTCAAAAACGCCTTCGTGCGCCGGAACACCTCGTCATTCGGCAGATCGCGGTACTCCGGAAAATACGGCAGATCGATAAAGCAAATAAAATACCGCGTGGTAAGCGTCGGCAGCAGCGGACGCAGATCGACCGGAATCTCCGCGATAACCGGCTTGTCCGTTCCGCCAAACTTATCATCAAACGCTTTCATCATCAGCGGAGCCAGTACAGACAGCGGACTGACGCCGATGGACTTTGCGTAATCGTGCAGCTGAGAAAACGGGAACGTCACCTCGGTGACGACCTCGGAGCCGTCAGCGCCCCACTGTACCTCGGGGGCATGAACAGCCTCCGGCTTTTTCCAGATGCCATCCGGCGAAAATTCACGGTCTGCCAGCTGCTCGTAGCCGTTTGCGCTCTCTTCGGGAGACCAGCGGGGATCCATGCCGCGCACAGAGCCGTCATTCTCAACCGGGAAACCGCAGTTTTTCAGGTACTGGAACAGTACACAGCGGATAAACTCCTCGAATCCGCGTCCGTCCGAGATAGAGTGCTGATACTCCATATAGATGGTCTTGTCGTGGTAGCCGACGAGAAATAAGTATCCGTTCGTATCCTTGGAGCCGATGGTGTAGCGGGTGGATACGCCGTCGAACGGCAGCACTACGGCGGGCTGCACGTTTCGGCGGTAGCGGAACGCAGTTTCGGTCGGCTCGGCGGTCAGCATCATGTGCGGAAAGCGCAGCAGTGCCTGCTCGACGGCTTCGCGCAGCTTGTCCGGGCGCACTTTATCGCGCATGCGGATGGTGTGGCGCGGCACACAGGCGACGGTTTCATGGGTGTTGTACAGGAAGATTTTTGCATAGCTGTCCGTGCGGAGCAGCGGGTCATTCATGGTCATTATAGCATTCTCCTCAAAGCATAATCCGGCGCATCTTATATGGTAATTTCAGTATATCACCCTTCAACGACGTTGTAAATCAAAACGAGTCGAATTTGCACAGTATTATGCAAATATAGAACATGATGTACGATATAATGAACCGCGAGCCTGAAAATACTTGCGATTCGGTTGGCAGAGTATATCACGCCGGAGAAGCTGACATATGAGCATGGAATTTCTGCCGCGGCTGTTCGATTCGTTCTCGCGTGAGCGTATTCTGTGTGAGAAGCAAAAAACAAGCGACACCATATTTCGATTGGTGTCGCTTGTGTGCGTTTTCAGGCGCTGTCGGTATTGTCTGCCCTTGCAGGGCGGTTGTTCATACCATATCCGTTGGGTGGTATGGATCGGATGGGATTACTGGTCGGTGTAGCGGCTGAGGATAACCGCTACCTGAGCACGGGTTGCGGTGCCGTTCGGCACGAGCGTAGTCGGGGTAACGCCGGTTACCAGACCGTTGCCGTTCGCCCAGCTCATTGCTTCAGCAGCCCACGACTCGACAGAAGCTGCGTCTGCGTAGCCATCGAGTGCTGCACTGCCCTGCGGCGTATGACCGCGATAGGTATCGTAGCGGTACAGGATGGCCGCCAGCTGCTGACGGGTGATCAGTGTATCCGGCTGGAATCTGCCGTCGGTGAAGCCGTTGACAATGCCGTTTTCGGAGGCCCATGCGATGGCTTCTGCGTACCACTTGCCGTCCGCCACATCGGTGAACTGTGCGGTGGAAGCGGCCTTGCTGCCGCTCATGCGGTAGAGCACCTGAACCAGCATTGCGCGGGTCATGCCGTCATCCGGACCGAACTTGGTTGCGGTCAGGCCCTTGAACCAGCCGTTCTCGAGTGCAGTGTTGACCTCGTTGTAGAACCACTTGCGCAGGTTGACATCGGAGAAGTCGCTGCTGTACTCGTGGGTGATAACGAAGGTGGAGAAGTGGGTAGTCTTAAAGGTAGCCTTTCCGGTCGCTGCATCATAAATGACAGGCAGCTTTTCGAACGAGCCGTCCTCAGCAAGATAGTATGCAACCAGATGCGCGGCGTTCTCGCCGTTCTTGAGGCTGTATGCTACAGAAACCGAAGCCGTGCCGTTCAGCGCATGAATGCGGGTTGCAGTGCCGTTTTTCGGCTGCACCTGCGCAGAAATGTTCAGGATGGTGCCGTTCTTCGGCAGGTATTTGCGCTGTGCGTCCGTCAGGGAGGACTTGTCAGCGGAAGCGATCGAAATACTTGCCATACCATCGGCCTGTGCGGCGCTGCCGAGTGCGGTCAGCGTCTCACGGTCGAGTGCAACCGTGCCGTTCGGCAGGGTAAGCGCTGCGCCGTTCTTTGCACCGGCGAGAGCAGCTACCACATCGCCGGTGAGCGATACCGTGCGTACGGTGGAATCTGCGGACAGGTCAAGCGTCAGCGAATCCTTGCCGGAAACCGCAGTCAGCTTGGAGCTGTCGGCGGAAACCGCTGCGGTGCCGTTCTTTACCTCAACCGTTGCGGGAACCTTGGTGCCGTCCGGCGCGGTAATGGAGGATGAGCCGCTGTCGGTCGGAGCCGGTGCAACAGCGCCGCCGCCTGCTCCACCGCCGCCGCTGCTCGGCTTGACGGCAAAGGCTGCGGTAACTGCAACGTCATTCGCCGGCATGGTGAAGGTGTAGGTCAGGGTGGACGCGGAAACCGTCTTGTCGAGTGCGGTCTCCGGTGTCAGCGTCAGGGTTTTCAGCTGATAGCCGCTTGCGGGTGCAGCGGTGAGCGTTACCGTGTCGCCGGCCTTGGCGCGTGCCGCAGAAGCGGAAACGCTGCCGTTTTCGGCCTTATTGGCCGTGATTGCGTAGGTCTTGTGGAACAGATTGTCGGTGTTGACCGCCAGAGCTTCCGTTACGTTGCGGATAACGGCTTCAAAGCTGCCGTCCTTCTCAGTTACGGAAACAACGGCATTCGGAGCCGCCTTCTGGAGTTCGGACTTGATTTCCTCGGCGGTGCCGACACAGTTTGTGCTCGGCGTGAGCGTCAGCTTGACCGTGCCGTTCTTGCGAACCTGAGCGGATGCGCTGTTGACTGCACCGGTGTCGTTCGGCTGAATCGGCGTGGTGTAGGTGAATTTGCCGGTGCCGTTCGTGCCGGAAATCTTGGCATCGTACTGTACAAGGTCGGTGAAGTGAACGCGGATGGTCTGGTTGCCGCTCAGCGTGTGCGTGTAAATCGGATCGACCAGATTAGCACCGTCCGCCTGTACAGGCGTTTTGCTTTCCGCAGCAGCGAGATCGCCCTTGGTAACCGTCCACTTTTCAACCATCTTGCCGGTGTTCGGTACTGCAGTGAAGGCGATTACACTGCCGTTCGGCTGATTTTCGCCGGAGGTAATCGTGCTGCCATCGATAGCAGCGGTCAAGCTGCCGTCTGCCGCAGCCGTACCGAAGTACGGGAAGTACTTGGCGGAAACCTTGAAGTATACCGTCACTTCAATATTTTTTGCGGCTCGGATTTTGCCTTCCGGATTGGTCAGGCTGTTGCCGGAGGTCAGCTTGCCGTCTACCTTCCACTGCTCTACCTGATAGCCGGATTTCGGCTGTGCGGTGAAAGTGATTTCTTCGTCCTGATAAATGGTTACGCCTTCGGTCGACATGGTTTTGGTTTCGACCTCATCGCCGTAGATATCATACAGCGTATACGCTACCGTGCCGTTGCCGGCCGCAGCGGTAGCCTTGGCGGTGTAGGGAGCGCTCTCGGCAAATTCAGCGCTGATGGACAGATCGTCGGCCAGTTCGCTGATGGTGTAAGTGCCGTTGGTCTTTGCCGCAGCCTCATCCTGAGCAGTACCGTTTACAACCCAGTTCTTGAAATGCCAGCCGCGTTCGGCGCGTGCCTGCAGCTCAACCTTGCTGCCGCCGGGAATCTTGGACAGATCGTCCACAGCTTCGCCGTCTACGGTTGCAATGATCGTGCCATGCTCCATTTTCGGTGTGGTAATCGCAAATGCGGCACGGTCGGTCTTGAGCGAAACCTTGGTATTCTCAGTGATGGGGAAGGTATAGCTGCCGTCAGCGTTGAGCTTTCCTGCTTCAACAGCCTTGCCGTTCACCTGATAGGTCTCGCCCGTGGCGGCAGCATAGCCTGCCTTGGGCGCTACCGTAATCCGGGTATCGCCGGTGACGCTGTCGCCGCTCTTGAGCGTCTTGGTAAGCGTCTTGGAGGTATCGTCCGGATCAACCGTCTGATAGCTTGCGGAGATTTCGCCGTCCAGTGTCAGCGTGTAGCTGTCGCGCTCAAATACGGCGATCAGATCAATATCCTGCACGCCAACCTCGACAGCGAGCGTGTTGGAGCCGTTGTCGTGCTTGGTGCCTGCCGGATAGTTGTTTGCACCGAATTCCTTGCGGATCCACTGCTTGAAGTGCCAGCCGGTATCCGGCGTTGCGGTGAAGTTAAACTTTGCACCGCTGGCAATGTAAGCCGGGAAGTCGGGGAGCGTTTCATCGCTGCCATCGTATTTGCAGGTGATCGTACCGCCCTGATTATTCTGAACGGAGGCGTTCAGCACGGTATCGGTGGTTTTGAAGAATACCGAAACCGTTGCAGATTTTGCACCTGTTTTGATGGTAACGCTGTTTGCGGTGATGGGTTTGCCGCTGCTGTCCGTGATCGTCTGACCGCCGTAGGTCCAGTGGTCAACCGCGTAGCCTGCATCGGGCACGGTGCTCAGCGTAACATCGGTGTTGGCAGTGAAGCTGGAAAATACCGCGTTATCTGCCGTTTTGCCGGGATTGAGACCTGCGGTAATGATCGACGCAGAACCGACAGAGTGCCTGTTTGCGCCTTCGCCGAAGTCCTCAGCCTTGAGGGTCAGGATGTAAGTCGTGCCGTTTACCGTGTAAACACCGGGGATAAAGGTAAATTCGTAGTTGTTGTACAGCGTTTCGTTGGTAGCAGTAGTCTTGCACGGAGAAACCGTGTAGTTGCTGGGTGCAATGTTCGGCTCGAGCGTTACCGTATTGCCTGCGGTGTTGACTGCGGTATAGCCAAGGTGCAGAGCATCAATCTCATCAGCAGTCATGTTTTTCGTGTCTGCCGTGAGAGAAAGCTGATTCTTGTCTTTCGGGTTGACCTTATCCTGTGCAACGCCGTCCTTCGGGGTGACAACGCGCAGCGTAACGGCACGCTGAACAACGGTAAACTCGGTTTCCGCAACCGGCTTGTTTTCGCCGTTGATATAAGCATACAGCGTGTAAGTGCCGACATCCAGCTTATTGTTCGCTGTCAGCGGCTGCGAATCCTTGGAACCGGAAACCGCATACTTGAAGGTTGCGCTGATCTTTTCCAGATCATTCGAACTCTGGGTCATGCGGGAGAGCGACGGCGTTACCGTATCGCCGTAGGTGAAGCGGGTGACGCTGTTGTTATTATTGCCGTTGGTGAGCGTCAGCTGATAGCCGGTCGCGTTCTCGCCAACGAGAACCATCTTGCCTTCCGCGTTGCTCATATCCTTGAACACATAGCTGCCCGGATAATACGGGGTAACCGTGTAAGCGCCGTCTGCGGGCACGATAACATCCTTTGTAACGTTGCCGGTATTGTCAATCTTAGCCGCAACCGTGGTAGAGAAGTCCGTGCCGCGAATCAGGAAGCTGAGCGTGCCGGTCGGGATGGTGGAGGTAGCAGACGTGGAACTCATTTTAGCGCTGATGTGCAGCGTGCGGTCAAACTGAGCAGTGTCGCCTTTTTGTACATTCTTCGCCGTAACCGTCAGCTCACACTTTGGTGTGCGCTTGCTGTAAGTCGTGGTAATCTCCGGCGAGTAAGCGGAAATACTGTACTCGGTCTTGGAGGTGTTGTCGAAGTAGAGCACATTCAATCGGCAGCGGTAAGTGCCCTTGTCGGCAGAACCGGCGTTTTCGATGCTCAGCGTATCGGAAACGCTGCCGGCAATCTCGGTCCAGGAACCATTGTTCAGCTTCTGCCACTGATAGCTTACGCTGTTGTACTTGCCGCCGTCCGGATTTTTATTGTCTCCGTTATACTTAACCGTTGCGGTTGCCAGAGAATCCGGATAGATCGGCAGCTCCGTTTGATTTTCCCTGCCACCAATGTTTACCGAAATATCGGGATAGCCTGCTGTGGTCTTGGTGCGGCAGGTCAGCGGTTCGCTGTAAATGCTCTTGCGCTGCGCCTGCTCCTTGTTTTCGTTGCAGGTCTGAATCTGATATTCATACTTGGTATAGGGAGACAGGTTCTTATCCGTGTAGCTGAAGGTGTAGGTGCCGTTATCGTGACGCTCACCATCGGTGAACGGCACAAATGCGAGTTCCTTGCGGCCGGAGCCATCCGGGAAGTTGTAGTAGCGGTATAGCTGGAAGCCGGAAACGATCTTGTCGTAGGTCCACGTCAGGGTAACGGAATCATCGGTGGTTTTCGCAACATCCTGCTCAAAATCCTCCGGCAGCGGAGACGGAGCCTGCGGCTCGGTTACCGCGTAGGTGACAACCGGGAACGCCTGATTGCCGCTGCGGTAGTTGTAGCAGAAAATACGCCAGTTCATGCCGTAGCCGTACGGTTTGGCTTCAATCGGCATGTTCTGCAGCGAACCGGAGAACGAGCCGCCTGCGGTGTTGACAGACACCTTGCCGGCAGAGAGGTCCGAACCGGCAACCACGCCTGCGGTTACGCCGCCTGCACCTGCACCCGCTTTGGTTTCGATAGAGGTGGTGTTGGTGTAGTTTTTGCTGTCCGAGGTGGAGAAGCTGATCTCCTGCGTGATGCCGGAGCCGCCGCCTGCCGCGGTGAAGTCAACCTTAGCCGGATCACCGTTATAAGCCTTGGAGCCTGCACTCGGTGCGCTCGGATAGCTGGACGGATCACCGATCGTATGCGTCAGCACACTGCCCGAAATGGACGGCAGCACGCTGTAATCCTCGGCAATGTTTTCGTAGTAGGACAGGTCGATCAGACCGATCGAGGCTTCGTGCGGGATGGAAACGGTGGAGGTTACCTTCGTGTATTTGCCTGTTCCATCCGGGATGTAGGAGGTGTACTCGTAAATCTCCATCGGGATGGAATAGAACGCCACTCTGTCCTCGCCGGAGGTTGTCTCGTAGGTGATGGACTGCTCGAGCGAGGAGGTGTGCTCGGTCTCGTAGGTGAAACCGGAGGTAAAGGCGGCTTCCGCCTCAACGCTGCCGATCTTAACGCCGAATACCGAGAATTCCTGCTCAAAGGAGACATATGCGCCGACCGAGATGGTAGAGGAGGAGCTGGTGCCGTTCTCGGTGCCCTTCATGCTCGAGTAGGTGGTGGAGGACTCAGCATAGTTGCCGGACAGGTCATCGCGGTCGAGCAGATCGGAGAAGTACGGAGGCGAAGCCAGTACCGCCAGAACCTGCGGGTCGGAGTAGGTGTAATAGTGCTTGCCGGTGTAGGTCATGTAGCTGGTATCGTCGTCTGTGTTGGCGAGACAGAGCGTGTACGAGCTGTTGACATCGGTTTTTACCGGCTGAGAGCCGTCAAACAGGTTGACGGTCGAAAGTCTGGTTGTACCGGGAGTACGCTTGTTGTATGTGGAGTTTGTTTCCTTGTTTACAGTATCGTATGTACCGGTGAACGCCCAGTAGGAGGAGCGAATCTTGAACAGCTTGTGCAGCCAGTTTTTGTAGTAGTAGCGGAGCTCGTAATGCGGAACCTTACCGTCTACCGTGTACTTATCAGACTGCTTGTTCTCATCCTTGGACATAGTCTGCGTCAGGGTGAACAGCGTACCCGAACCTGCGGTGTTGTTGTTTGCATCCACCGCGGTGGTCACAGAGCCTGCGGATGCATCGTACTCAACGTAGTCCTCGTTCGGCATAGCAGGCGTGTTGTCGAGCGCCTGCTTGATGTTCAGACCATTCTCGTCGCAGGAGATGACAAGGCTGTCAAAGTACAGCAGATCACTGGTTTTGCCGCCATCGTTTGTTTCGCCTGCGGTCGGACGGGAGATAATCGCCGTATTGGCCGGGCACAGCGGCAGAGAATGGAAAACGTCGGTGCCGTTTTCGGTGTGATTCTGCATTGCGCTGTAAATATAGTTTCCGTCCTTATCCTTGGAGAACAGATCGAAATTCTTAGAGACAGACGGCTTGAAGGTGACGCCGTTCCATGCGTACAAGCCTACATAGCGCGTGTTCTGCTTATTTGCCTTGAGGTCGGCATCCGACTGAGCCGCCAGAATCAGCGTTTTGCCGCCGCCGGTCATATCGCCGAAGGCGAAGGATGCGCGGACCAGATTGCTGCCCTCGTAGGTCAGCGGGAATTCCTGCGAGCTCTGCAGCATGTGTGCGCTCGTGGAACCGAACATTACAACGGCACGCGAGCCTGCGTTCTGCTGCGGACCGTAGTAGTAACCCCAGGTGCAGGCGAGATCGTCTACGCCGTCCTGGTTGACGTCACCGCTGACGAGAGAGATCATGTTGGAAACGACACTGCCCTCACGGAAGAAGTACGTCCACGCCTGTCTCCAGTTAGAGGGATTGGAGTAATCGTCAGTCTGCAGGTCGTAAATCTCAATGCGGGAATTGCCGACCTCCGGCACATAGACCGCAACCTCGTCCTTACCGTCGTTGTCCCAGTCGCCGGTAGCTACCTGCAGGTAGTTTTTCAGCTGATACGGGTTTTCTGCGAAGTTTTCGACCTTTTTGGCGGTCGTGCTGCCTTCGTCGCTGGTGTCGGTCAGATTCGGGTTGCCGATTTCCTTGCTGGTGTCCAGCAGTGTGATCGGCTTGCCGTACTCGCCGGTTGTCGCATTGCCGAACCGCAGGTACAGACCGCCTTTCGCGCTCAGGTCACCGGCGTAAACCATGACCGTCTGCGAGGACTTTGCGTCCTTGTCCGAGGTGAAATGGCCTGCGGCTACGTCTGCCATGGCGTAATCGGTCTTGTCGTTCAGCTTGGTAGTGGCATTGGTCATGCCGGTCAGATAGCCCTTGGTGGCATAGCCGTCAGTGCCCTTGCTGCCTATCGGGAACTGTGCGTATGTGCCGGTAGAGGTGGTTTTACCCTCAGAAATAGTTTGGGTCTGCTTCTGAGCGCTCAAAAACTGCTGAGCCTGGGTAGATGTGTTATCATCATTGCCGTACAGCGTGCTTTGAAGGGTATTGTCCTTCTGGTTGGACTGGGAAACGCTTGTATTGCATTTCTCTGCGCTTTCACACTTGCCCAGGCCGATTTTATCTGACGGCAGAACATCATTCGTCAGACCAACGGTATACAGCTCGTACACCGGTGTAACCTTGATGGTATTGCGGCCATACGGGTTGCTGGGGTCGTTGGCATTAAAGCCATCGGGCGCTTTGCTCGAATCTATGCCGAGCGCCGCAAGCGCGTCCGAGCTGCCGGTATCCGCTGCCGCTGCGCGGATATCAAGCGGGCCGCCCATGCCGGCGATAAGAGCCAGTGCCAGAGCAAGGCTTATGCCGCGTTTGAATTTCATGGTATATTCCTCCTTTTCCCATTCTGCGGTGCGGTGGAACGAGCCGCGCCTGCAGAAAAGAGACTGAAAATTGCCTGCGTTTATCATAGCAGCTTTGCAGCCTGCTGTGCGGTCGGGCACACGAAATGTCCGATTTTCGACACGAAATACACCGATAGGAAAAATAGAGTGAACTACGCGTAAATTCTGCAAAAAATGACACACAATCCACAGGAATTATCAACAGGCTGTGGATAAAATGCGGCAAAAAACACCCCGGTTTTGTCACCTGACAAAACCGGGGGAAAAGATGACGAATGCTTTCGGGCAGGGGGTTAAAGCAGCTCGCGCAGCTTGTCCGCAATGAGCCTGCCGAGCACGGCGTGCTCCTCTGCGGTCAGATGAATCTGGTCCGAGCACTTTGCCGCCGTGACAGCCGAGCCGTCCACGAAGGCGCAGCCGTACTTTTCTGCCAGCGTGCGGAACCGTGCGGGCAGAGCACGGATGAGTGCGGCACTGCTTTCGTCAAACATGCCGTAGTAGACGCTGCCTGCAAGGTTTTCGCCCATTTTCGGCGGTGCAACCAGAAGGATCTGCGGTTTCTGCATGGTGTTTGACCATAAAAGCGGACTTTGCATCAGCTTGATCGTGCGGTCCATGGCATCGCTGATGGTGAACGGCGAGTGGCCGTACATTGCCTTGCTGTCGTTTGTGCCGAGCATGATAACGATCACGTCGAGCGGATCGTGCGTTGCCAGCAGGGCAGGCAGCATTGCCATGCCGTTTCGGCCGTAATCAATCGGGTCGGTGCTGCAGATGGTGCGTCCGCACAGACCTTCCTCGATAAAGTGCACATCCGGGAACTGAGCCGCAACCACACCGGTGTAACGCTGGTCCGCGTCCAGACGGTGCATGGGATCGTCGCCCTGATAACCCCAGGTGTTGGAATCGCCGTAAAACAGTACATTTTTCATTTTTACGCTCTCCTTTGTCTCTATCATAGCATGAAATTGCGGGAATAGATAGGGAAAACGCATTGTATTTCCGCACAGACATGCTACAATAAATACAGATTATTTCCCGGAGGTTTTTCCTATGACCCTGCAGCAGCTGACCTATCTTGTCACTGTGGCCGAATGCGGCAACATCACGGACGCCGCCGAGCGGCTGTTTCTCTCGCAGCCGAGTTTGAGCGCCGCGATTCACAATTTAGAGAAGGAGATGGGCGTTACCGCCTTTGTGCGCTCAAACAAGGGCGTAACCGTCACGCAGGAGGGCGAGGAACTGCTTTCGTTTGCGCGCATGCTGCTCGAGCAGGCAGACATCATGCAGGAGCACTTCGGCGTGGGCAAAAAGCGCGTGCCCAAGTTCTGCGTGTCATGTCAGCACTATTCGTTCGCGGTGAACGCATTCGTCGAGGTTGTCAAGGAGTACGACGCGGACCAGTACGGTTTTATCCTGCGGGAAACACAGACCGGTGAGATCATTGATGATGTGGCGTCGGGCAAAAGCGAGCTGGGTCTGCTGTATTTGTCCGAGAGCAACGAAACCGTGCTCTCCAAGCTGCTGCGCAAAAGTGAGCTCGTGTTCGAGGAACTGTTCACTGCCGCACCGCATGTGTTCATCAATAAGGACCATCCGCTCGCAGACCGGAAGTGCATCACGCTCGATGAACTGAAGCCCTATCCGTATCTGATTTTTGAGCAGGGAGACCGCAATTCCTTTTATTTTTCCGAGGAACTGCTCATCATGCTCGACATGCCGAAAACCATTCAGGTCCGCGACCGCGCAACACTGTTCAGTCTGGTGATCGGACTGAACGGCTTTACGGTCAGCTCGGGCATTATCGACCGCAAGCTGAACAGTCCGAGCATTATCGCGCGGCCGCTCGAGATGGAAGGCAGCATGCGCATCGGTCTCATCCGCAAGAAAAACGTGGTATTCAGCCGCTATGCGGACTCCTATGTGAAGGCACTGAAAAAGCATCTGTCGATAGATTAAAGCTGTGAAGGGCGGCAGATAAGACGTATTTGTCAACCGACAGATTTCATGGCAGGCTATTGTCAGGAAGAAAAAGCGTCATCGTGTTACCCAAAGAGATAGATACCCATGAGAAACCGGAAAACCCCATCTCGACATATTCTGCCGCGATGATTCGGGTGTGTCGGTGGAGCACCGGAACGATTCGTGGTCGTTCGACATCGCAAAAGCCGCTAAACGGTATACGTTTAGCGGCAGTTTTTTTATCGGTTTCTTCTCCACGTTTCCGGCGCAAACAGCAGAAGCATGGGGAACAGCTCCAGACGACCGGCGAGCATATCGAAAGTCAGCACGATTTTACTCAGCGGGTGCAGTGCACCGAAGTTGGCTGCAGGACCGACCTGATTGAGTCCCGGACCGACGTTATTGATGCAGGTAACGACCGAGGTGAAGCTGGTTACCATATCCTCGCAGTGCAGGCTGACAATGAGGACGGAAGTGGCAATGACGATCAGATATGCCACAAGAAAGGCGTTGACCGAGCGCATGACCTCATGCTGGACGCGCTGTCCGTCCATTTTATGCACGCGCACCAGACGCGGATGAATCAGCGACATCATTTCCTTCTTTACGCCCTTGAACAGCAGCAGGATGCGCGAGCATTTCATGCCGCCGCCGGTCGAACCGGCACACGCGCCGATGAACATCAGCAGCACAAGCAGCAGCTTGCTGAATGCAGGCCACTGGTTAAAGTCCACGGTTGAAAAACCGGTGGTCGTGATGATAGACGCAACCTGAAACAGGGAATGGTGGAAGCTCTCGCGCAGCGAACCGAAGCAGCCGCGCACGTTGAAGGCGATCAGCGTGGTAAATACGGCAATCACGCCGAGGTACACGCGAATCTCCTCGATTTTGAACAATTGCTTGAATTTACGGGTCAAAAGCAGAAAATACGCGTTGAAATTGATGCCAAAAAGGATCATAAAGACCGAGATGACATTCTGCAGGTAGGCGCTGTTGTAGTGCGCGATGGAATTATTCCAGTTGCCGAAGCCGCCGGTGCCTGCCGTGCCGAGCGAAACGCAGATGGCGTCGAACATCGGCATGCCGCCGAGCAGCAGCAGAATAATCTGCAGAACGGTCAGTCCAAAGTAAATCGCGTACAGGATAAGCGCGGTATCGCGCATGTGCGGCGATATTTTGGAGACCGAGGGTCCCGGGCTTTCCGCGCGCATCAGATAAATGGTCTGACCGCCTGCCAGCGGCAGGACGATCAGCATGAACACCAGAATGCCCATGCCGCCGACCCAGTGCATCAGGCAGCGCCATAGCATAGAGGCATGCGAAAGCGCCTCCACATCGCCGAGAATGGTAGCGCCGGTGGTGGTGAAGCCGGATGCGGCCTCGAAAATCGCATCTACTGCGAACGGAATCTCGCGGCTGAGCACGAACGGCAGGGCACCGGTCACGGCCAGCACCAGCCAGCACAGCGCGACTGCCACAAAGCCTTCGCGTGCGTAGAACTTGGTGTTTTTCGGCTTGTATTCACACAGAATGCCTGCACCGACCATACAAATCAGTGCCGTGGCGATATAGGCAGGCAGCTCGGGTTCACGGTAAATGACCGCGGTAAACGCGGGCAGCAACAGAAACAGGGACTCAATGCCCATCAGCCAGCCGATCAGATAGCGGACGATTGCGAAATTCATTTTTCGCGCCCTCCGGCTGTCGACAGGAAGATATCCTGAAGGTCGTTCATGCCCTCAAAGGTGGAAACGACGATAACCGTATCGCCTTCATGCAGTACATCGTGGCCGCGCGGAATGATACGCTTGCCTCTGCGGTTGATGCAGCACAGCAGAACATCCGGACGAATCGGCATATCCTGCAGGGGAACACCGGTGAGGTGGTGCGCCGCAACACGGAACTCAAGCGCTTCTGCGCCGTCCAGCTGATGCAGGGTCTCCACGTTGGAGCCCATCGAGTTCTGCATCGCGCGGGTGTACTGGCTGATCAGCTCGGCGGTGGTCTGCTTGGGGCGAATCACCTTGCCGATCGGCATGCTGGCAATGACTTCCTCAAAGTTCACACGGTTGACCTTGGTGAACAGCTTCGCACGGGAATGACGGCCGGCGTGCAGCGCAAGCAGGATGTTCTCCTCGTCCATGCCGGTGAGCGCCGCAAACGCCTCGCAGGTCGCCAGACCCTCCTCGTCGAGCAGGTCGCGGTCGGTGCCGTCGCCGTAGATGATGGTCGCGTGCGGGAGCATTTCGGACAGTGCCTCGCAGCGCTCGAGTTTGTTTTCGATAATCTTGACTGAAATGCCGGAATCCAGCAGGATTTTCGCAAGAAAGTACGAGATTTTGCCGCCGCCGACCAGCATCGCGGAGGAAATGCGCTTGACCGGCAGACCGACCTTCTCGAAAAATTCGTTCTGCTCACGGCGCGGAATGATAACCGTGATGTTGTCGTTCTCGCGCAGGATGAAGTCGCCCTTGGGAATATAGGTCTGGCCGTCGCGGCGGACCATACACAGCAGCACGTCCGTGCGGAGCAGCGGATTGACCTCGCAGACCGCCATGCCGTCCAGGCGGGACTCGTGCGGGATTTTGAGGTCGAGCAGCTCGATGCGTCCGCGGGCAAACGTGCTGACGCGGATGGCCGACGGGAAGCGGATCAGACGCGAAACAACACGCGCGGTGGACAGCTCGGGGTTGATGACCATCGAAATACCCAGCTCATCGCGGATAAAGCCGAGGTCGGATACATATTCCGGATCGCGCACACGCGCGATGGCGTGGCAGCCGGATGCTTTACGAGCGATCAGGCAGGAAAGCAGATTGATTTCGTCATGGGTGGTAACGGCGATGAGCAGGTCGGTATCCTGCACGCCGGCTTCACGCAGAACGTGATAGCTGGTGCCGCTGCCCTTTACTGTAGCAAGGTCGTACATATTGGAAAGCTCGTTCAGCCGGCGTTCGGACAGGTCAATCAGTGTCAGGTCGTGTCCGGCCGCGCTGAGCTGTCCTGCCAGCTCCGAGCCGACTTTGCCGCAGCCTACAATAATGATGCGCATAGCGCACCTCCGATCTATTTCTCTATAGCTGTGCTCTGTTGACACAGTCTTGATACGCATATAGCGATTATAGCTGTTTGACCGAGAAAAAGCAATATCCAGACAGGAATTTTGCGGGAGTTTAGCGGAAAACCGACAAATAGGGAGAAATGGTCGGTGTATAGCTGATAATAGTATGCCCGAAAAAAAGGAAAAACCACCCGAATGGGTGGTTTTCACTGCGGATTAAAGTTCCGCGACAGGTCACTTAAACTGTGTATAAGTGGTATCGCTTGCGTAGCCGTCGCTGTCGGTCTGGTGCATGGAGACCAGATTGCCGTTATCATCAAAGGTACGGGTATCGGTCGAGAGGGTGCCGCCTTCGATGGTCGAGCGGGTGGTCTGCGTTTTGCCGTCCACCGAGTACACGGTGAGCACCTCGAACACGACGCCGCTCTCGTCTACGGTGACCGACTGGATGAGCCGTCCCTGACTGTCGTAGCGGTTGTCGGTGGAGGAGGTGATATTGTCCTCGCCCTCGTAGGTGCGGGAGGACAGCACGTCGCCGTTGGTGTTCATGCCCATGCGGACGACCATCAGCTCGTTGCCGTCTGCGTCGTAAACCGTGTTGACGGCAGAGGACTGACCGTTGTCAACCTCGGTGTAAACCGTCTCGGAGGAGGCCGAAAGTTCGCCGTCCTCGTAGTTTTCCGTGCGCAGAACGCGGTTTTTGTCGTCATAGCTGCGGCGGTATTCCAAAGTGGAGTTGTTGGTCTTGTCGGTGGTGATAGCATCCGTGCAGTTGCCGTTTTCGTCATAGGTGTAGTCCGTGTAGGTGAAATTAAGCGGTTCTTCCTCGCCTTCCACGGTCTGCATGGTGTAGGAGCGGAAGGTGCTGCCGTCCTTGTCATGGCAGTTGACCGTGTAGCTGCGGTTGCCTTCTTCCGTGCGCAGCTCCAGTTCGTAGGAGGCAGCACGCGGCAGAACGGAAGCCAGCTGTGTCGGCACCTGCTCCATCACGGCAATGCGGCATGCAGGCGTGCGGTCATACGCGATGGTAGCACCGAGCACGATGACCGTGCTTACAATACAGGAAATAATGCGTTTGATCATATTTTTGTTCCCCTAAAATAATTAAGGTATAATAATTTCGGTAATCAAGATGATTCCGGAAAAAATGCAGCCGAACCGGAATTCGGCTGCATTCAGCGTTGATGGATTTTTACTGCGGTGTTGCTTCAGTTACTTTACGATTTCCTTCGCTGCAGCGGTCAGAGCCTCGACCTTTTCTGCGGCCTCGGCCTTGTTCTCGCCCTTGGCCATGATGTAAACCTTGACCTTCGGCTCGGTGCCGGACGGACGGATAATAAAGGTTGTGCCGCCCTCGAGCTCGTAGTACATCACGTTCTGACCCTTAAGCTCCATCGGCTCGGACTTGCCGTCTGCCATGCAGGTGCGGGTGCCCGGCATATAGTCGCGGGTGTAATCGATCTTGTGGGTGCCGATCTGGGTCAGCGGCTTGTCGCGCAGCTCCTGCATGAGCTCCTTCATGCGCTGCAGGCCGGAAACGCCCGGCATAACGATCGAAATGGTCTGCTCGCAGTAGCAGCCGTACTTTTCGTACATCTCTTCCATTGCGTCGTACAGGGTCTTGCCCTGGGTGCGGTAGTAAGCCGCCATCTCGGCGATCAGCATGGAAGCGGTAACGGCATCCTTGTCGCGGGCATAATCGCCGCACAGGTAGCCGTAGGACTCCTCGAATGCGAAAATGTACTCGTGCGAGCCGTCCTGCTCGAACTGCTTGATCTTCTCGGCAAGGAACTTGAAGCCGGTGAAGGTGTCGAAGCACTCAACGCCGTTCTTTTCAGCCGCCGCGCGTGCCATCTCGGTGGTAACGATGGATTTGAGCACCGCCGGATGGGCAGGCATGGTGTTCGTCAGCTTCTTTGCGGTGATGATGTAATCGGTGAGCAGCACGCCGACCTGATTGCCGGACAGGGTGACATACTCGCCGGACTTGTCCTTGAGGACGATGCCGGTACGGTCGGAGTCCGGGTCGGTGCCGATGATCAGATCAACATCGTTCTGCTTTGCCAGCTCGATGGCGAGCGTAAAGCCTTCCTTGTACTCCGGATTCGGGTTTTTAACGGTCGGGAAGTCACCGTCGATCTTCATCTGCTCCGGCTCACAGATAATGTGCTTGTAGCCCAGACGGCGCAGGATCTCGGGCACCAGACGGTAGCCGGCACCGTGGAACGGCGTGTACACCAGCTTGAACTCATCGGCAACCTGCTTTACGCAGTCCGGATTTACCGCAACCTTAATGACTTCGCCGAGGTAAGCCTCGTCGGTCTCCTTAGACAGAATACGGATCAGACCGTTTTTGACGGACTCATCGTAGTCTGCAGTTTTTACACCGGTGAAGATATCGGTCTTTGCCATTTCGCTGGCAACCACGTCTGCCTCGGCCGGAGGAAGCTGTGCGCCGTCCTCCCAGTAAACCTTGTAGCCGTTGTATTCCTTCGGGTTGTGGGAAGCCGTGATGTTGATGCCTGCGATGCAGCCGTAGTGACGGACAGCGAAGGACAGCTCCGGGGTCGGACGAAGCTCATCGAACAGCAGCGACTGGATGCCGTTTGCGGCCATGATGCATGCAGACTGCTTGGCGAACTCGGCCGAGAAATGGCGGGAGTCATATGCGATGGCAACGCCGCGGTCCATTGCGGCCTGACCGTTCGATACGATCAGGTTTGCCAGACCCTGTGCAGCCTGACCGACGGTAAAGCGGTTCATGCGGTTGAGGCCGACGCCCAGTACACCGCGCAGACCGGCCGTGCCGAACGACAGCGGCGCAAAGAAACGGCTTTCGATCTCTTCCTGATTATCTGCAACAGCAGCCAGCTCGGCATGCTCGTCCGCAGAGAGGGCAGAGCAGTCCAGCCAACGCTTGTATTCCGACATATAATCCATTGGTATCACCTCATCGTGTTAGTTGGCGCATCGCCGCTTTCAGCCGACGGATTGCCACTATCTAAATTATACAATATCCGGCTGTCAATGCAAGGGGTTTTGCGCGAATTTGTGAAAAGATTCCATGAAGCAGAGTGATGATATACAAAACGGCAGAGCAGAAATTGTACGTTCTGTGAGGATACCGGAAAATTCTGCGAAAATGCGGAACCAAAACCGGCAGCAGGCCGTCTATTTAGTCAAAAGCCCTGTCTCGAGATAAAAATAACAGTACACAAATAAACAAAAGAATGGTAGAATAAAGGTAAATTATAATAAGAGGTGATAGCTTTGAAAAAAGTCCTTTCCGCCGTACTGACAGCGGCGCTGCTGGTCAGTACCGTGCCGGCTGCCTTTGCGGCTTCGGATATTGATGGCCACTGGGCAAAGTCCTACATTACCGAGCTGCATGAAAACGGCATTATCAATCCGTCTGCCAGCACGGGCAACTACGGTCCGGATGACAAGGTAACGCGCTGGGAGTTCATGCGCTATATCAACCGCGCGTTCGGCTTTACCGAAAAGGCGGATATCAGCTTCTCGGATGTCAATTCGAGCGATGTTTTCTACGAAACCGTGCAGATTGCGGTCAAGCAGGGTTATATCAACGGTGTCGGCAACAACCGTATGGCGCCGGAGGGCACGCTGACCCGTGAGCAGGCGGCAACCATCCTCGGCCGACTGCACAAGTACACGCCGACGGCTGATCTGTCTGCACTGGATATGTTCTCTGATCGGGCCAAGCTGAGCGATTACAGCAAATCCTACGTTGCGGAAGCGGTCAAGCAGGGTTATATCAACGGCTACACGAACGGTACCTTTAAGCCGCAGGGCACGCTCAGCCGAGGCGAAATCGCCAAAATGCTGTACGGCTATATGGGCACCTCGCTGAATAAGAACGGCAATGTGTACTCGCAGGCTACGCTCAAGAGCGATACCAAAAACGTTACGATTTCCGTACCGTGTACGCTGGCCGATGCGGATATCAAGGGCAATCTGTACATCACCGAGGGCGTTCTGGCGGGCAATGTAACGCTTGAGGATGTCACCGTTGCGGGCGATATCATCGTCAGCGGCGGCAATGTAACGCTGGACGGTGTTTCCGCACTCGAGATGGTCGTCTCCAATCCGGCCGGACTGACCCCGCAGGTCATTGCGACCGGCAACACCAACATCGGCACCACCGAGGTAAAAACCTCTGCAACGCTGACCGAGAGCAATCTGGCAGCGACTGCAGGCGGCTTCTCCGATCTTAAAATGAACGGCAGCAGCGTCAGCCTGACGCTGGATGCAGCTGTATGGGACGTTGCCAATGAGCAGACCGGCACTATCCTGACGACCGGCAGCACCTCCATCAGCACGCTTACCGCAAACGGCAGAACCACCGTCACCGGCGGCGGCTCGGTCCAGAAGGCGGTGCTCAACGCCAACGGCTGTGAGCTGACCATGCAGCCGACCAGCGTTGAGCTGGCGAGCGGCGTCACCGCGAAGATTGCCGGCAAGGACGTTGCGGCGTCCACCAGCGTTTCGGTTTCTCCGTCCACGCTGTCCATTGACGTAAACAACAAGGACGCGATCGCGTTCTCCTACGAATTCACCTTCAACGCGGACAAGAACGATCTGACCCGTGTTTCGGTCAACGGCACCAATCTCAAGCAGGGCACGGATTACAACCTGCTGAGCGACAAGAACGGCATTCGCGTGTACAAAACCTATCTGTCTACGCTCAAGGCGGGCACTTACACCGCAGAACTGACCTTTGAGGACGGCTCCAAGGCAGCCATCGGTCTGGCGGTCAGCAACTCGGCACAGAGCGCAGTCAGCCCGAGCCAGATTACCTTTGACAAGTACGAGCAGTCCGCAAACTATGCCGATCAGACGGTAAACGTCGTTCTTCCGGCGGGCACGCGTCTGGATTCCGTCAAAATCGGCAGTACGGTGCTCGAGCGCGGCACGGATTACACCTATAATGCAACCAACGGCACGATTCGTCTGCTCAAGGAGACGCTTGCCAAGAAGAGCAAGGGCACTTATACGGTTACATTCGTACCCAATCAGGGTTCGTCCTTTACCTGCTCGCTGAGCGTGGTAGATACCGCGCCGGTAAACGAAGTGGTTCCGGGCACGGTTGATTTTGACGCGAACACCTCGTCCGGCGGATACGCCGATCTGGTGGTAACGCTTAACATGGTAGACGGTGCAAAGCTCAAGAATATCCGCTCGAACGGCAAGACGCTCGAGGAGAACTGGCAGTACAAGATCGAGGGCAGCAAGGTCACGATCAACAAGTCTGCGGTTGCGGAATTCGGCAAGAGCGGCGCATCCTACGCGGATTTCGTTTTTGTGATGAGTAAGGGTCAAAGCCCGACGCTGCGTGTCAACTACGTTACCACTTACGCGCTGACGGCTTCCGTGGTAGATGATCTCGGTCTACCGATTTCGGGTGCGTCCGTCACCTTCACGCCTTCGGACGCGGAGAGCGGCACGGCAGCGCAGACGCTGACCACCGGCTCGGACGGCACGGCAACCGTTTATGTCAAGCGCGGCTCGTACGTTGTAACGGCAACGCATTCGCGCTTTACCGCGGCGGTTACGCAGACGGTCAAAATCTCTGCAGGCCGCACGGTCAAGCTGACCGGCGAGATTCTCGAGAATGTACAGCTGGTTGTCACCAACGCGTACGGCGCACCGTTGTCCGGTGCGGTTGTCACGGTTGGCGGCAAGAGCATCACCACCGGCACGGACGGCACGGCGTCGTTCAGCCTCAAGCGCGGAAGCTATGTGGCGCAGGTGGCGTGCACCGGCTACTCCGCACAGAGCGTACAGCTTTCCGTAACCGATTCGATTCGTGAGCGCGTACAGCTCAAGTAATTTCTCAAAAATGCAAGCCGCCCGGTTTTCCGGGCGGCTTTTTTGCGCGCTTTTACAGGCGGATGGGGGATAGGGCACAAGAACGTCAGAACGGCGCACAGCGGCTTGCGGTTGGGGCGCGATAGGGAATAAGGGCGGCCTGCGGCACGGCGCAGAGTGGCGGCAGACCGCTGGTGGATGAGGGGATAAGAAAACCCCCGAGGAAATTTTCCTCGGGGGTTCCTTTTGCGTAAAATCGAATCGCGGGATTCGGAGATTACTGCTCGATATTGCTGTCGTCAGCAACGAAGATAGCGATGATAGACTTGGAGGTATCGTCATTGTCGTATACTGCAACGAAGTTAGCCTTATCGCTGATACCATCGTGAACTACATCGGTCTCAGCAACAGTGATATTTTCGTCAGCGTCAACGTACCGTTAGACGAGGAAAAGTGTGACAAAGTTCTCTCAAAAAATTTATTTTCATGTCACAGTTGACAGTGCAGAATGGTTAGGTTATATATTATATATGGTATAAAATTCATCTGGCAAGGGGATAGGGAACATGAAAAAACGAATGGTTTTGCTGTCTGCACTCGTGCTGTGCGGCTGTATGCTGATTGGCGCCGGAGCCGCAGATGCCGCATCGCAAACGCAGCTTACGCAGCAGGCAATTACGCATTTTCAACAAAGCCCACCAGAAGAGGATACCAGTTCTCCGGGATATCCGACATGGAAAACTTGGCAAATTGACAGCTGCGAGGTTTTTCCGTGTCGACTGATCGAGGAAAAGGACATCTGGGAGCTGATATTTACCCCGAGTGACTATAGCAGCCGATGGATCTGTGCGGTCAATCTGTCCGCCGGAAAGATCATCACACCGCTGTTCAACGGCAGCATGTGGAAAGCTGCGAATGATCAGCTGCTGCTGGAGACCGGCGGCAGGTATCAGCTGTGTGACCTGAACGGTAGCTTGACCGATGTATCCATTCCTCATACCGGTCATGTACTGGCAGTCGATGATCAAGGATATGTCCTTTGCCAGTACCCCGTCACCAGAACTGTGCGGACCGATAGCGGCACAATGCCGTACACGTTCCATCAGTACACGCTGCTGGGGCCGGATTTTTCCGTCCTGCTTGATAATATCGATGAGTATTACAACGTTGGTCAGTATGATTACTCTTGTGATAGCGAACTATTTTATAACGGCCTTGTCGCCGTTCGCGTGGGCGCGACTGACTGGTATCTGTCGGACGGTGGACCGTGGCCGCGGCTGTATTTCAACAGTAAATATATGTTCATCGACCGCAGCGGCAAGATCGTCAGCAACGCGTGCTATGATGAAGTATCGAACGAAAACGATCGCTGGTTTGGTTGTCACGGTACGACCGAGTATCTGTTGGACAGCAACGGAAATGAGCGCGAACAGGCGAATTACTGCTATGTTCCCAGCACTTGGGCTGAAAATATAGTCGAACAAGCGGAGAAAGACGGACTCCGACTGTCCTATCATACACCATACCGCCTGAATATCCACCGCGATGAATTCTGCAAGCTGGCTTGGCAAACCATTCAGACGGTAAGCCCAAACATCAATCTGTCTGAACCGGCACAGCCGTTCTCCGACTGCGATGAAGACATAGTGCGTCAGATTGCATCACTCGGTATTGTCACCGGCTATGAGGACGGCACCTTCCAGCCTACGCGCGAGCTTTCACGGCAGGAGGCGGCAGTTATCCTGCAGCGCCTTTATACGGTGCTGTATGGAAAGATCGAAGCCAGTCCTACGCTCTATGCCGACAACGGGAGTATTGGCGTATGGGCAAAGGATTCTGTCTATGCGATGAGGCAAACCGGTATCATGCAGGGCGTAGGAGCGAATCGATTTGATCCGAAGAATGGCTATACTTGCGAGCAGTCGATCATCACAATGCTGCGTATGACGCAGAAGGCGTAATCAGGGAGGAAAATCATGCGTATTGTGAAAAAATACTGGCTGCCGCTGCTGGCGCTTGTGCTTGCGATTGGACTGGCGGTCTGGCGAATCGGCTATCTGGAGCGGACGAACACGTCGCTCAGCATGGAAATCGGCAGCAGGGAAGCCCTGCAGAACGGAGAGCCGATCACGCTGGAGAATCCGGTTGTTCTGTACAAAAACGAGCCGTATGTGCCGCTGAAAGAGATCGTTGAGCGCCTTGGCGGTACGACAGACGGCAAAACCTACACACTGCACGGTGCTGAGACCGCTGTCTCCGGCGTGGAACGGAATGGCGTGCTGTACACGCCGTTTTCGTACCTGTGGGACAGCCACATTCCGCAGATACGGTGGGATAAGAGCCGCAACCGCGTTATCATCACCGAGGCACCGGAGGAAATTACGCTGACCCGCCGGTGGCTGTTCTGGCGGCACAAAACCGTGCGCGGACTGCGTGTTGGAGACAGCGAAGCACGGTTCCTCGATCTGTATGGCTCGCCAGACGCACGGGACGAAATGATGATTGACCTGCTGCGTGTCACAATCGAAAACGGAATCGTAACCGAGATTTTCATGGGACGTTATGAGTAAGCAAAAGGACTTCGTCAAAACGAAGTCCTTTTTGGTATGGCTGGTTACTTGATGATTTGATACATACGCTCGATGGTCACAATGGACTGCTCTGCGGTGTAGCCGTCCGTCGGGCAGAACTGATTGTTCTCCTTGCCCTGCATGATGCCGGTCTGGCGCATTGCATAAACGCTGTCGCGCGCCCAGTCGCCGATTTTGGCATCGTCAGCGAAGGCCTTTTCGGAAACCACGTCCGTTTTGCCGCCGAGTACCTGATACAGCCGGTCAAGCATGGCGGCAGCCTCCTGACGGGAGATGGTCTTGTACGGACGGAAGGTGCCGTCCTCGTAGCCGGTGACAATGCCGAGTGCGGCGGCATTGTTCACGTTCGGGTCGTTCCTGCAGTCGGTGAACTTGGTTTCCAGAGCCGGGATCTCCTTGTTGGGATAAATCTTGTTGTACAGGTTCATCGCCAGCATGGTGAAGTTTTCGCGGGTAATGTCCAGCCTGGGATAGGAGAATGACTCGGTGAGACCGTGCTCTCCTGCGGCAGCTACTTCGGTTTTGGCCCAGCTGCTGTACTCCTTGACGTTTGCGGGCAGCAGGGTTTCGCCGCCCTTGCCATCCAGCAGATAAGATTTTGTGCCGCTGCTGCGTGTGCCGATAAAGTGCTGATCGTACCAGAAAATCTGGTTAAAATCGTGCTTGCCGACAAATTTTTCGGTTTTCGGGTCAAACAGACCGCAGGTGCCGTTGCCGCTCGTATTTGACTTGTCAATACGTTCCCACTTAGTGCTGCCGGTCTTTGCGATGAAGAAATCGGCGTACCAATCCGGTACCATGTCGATGTCATCGAGGATGATGTTCATGTCTTTGTCGGCCAGAGCAAAGAAGGTGACATCCTCAACCTGTGTGGTTGGACCATCGCCGGAATACGGGTCATATACCGGCTTTTTCGCGTTTTTGAAGAGTACGAACACATTGCTGTTTGGCTCATACGTCGCAAGCTCATAACCGGACGGCAGCTTCATCGGCGTCAGTTTGCCGGTTTCATCGGCGAACCAGTAGTTGGGGTGATGATCAGCGTCGTACTGGCTAACCAGTGTTTCCGTGCCGTCAAGCGCAATATAATAATCGTACTCCACAGGAACAACCAGCTTGCCGGTTGCTTTGTCCAGAATACCATACTTGTGTGTGCTGTCAGCTGTTAGGTTAACCAAATACTGTTTCGCGTTGAGGTTCGAGAGGATAATCTCGCAGTTTTCGCCGGTAAAGCCGAGCGTTTTCACCTGACCGTAATCCTTGACTTCCTGCTGTACCTTAGTCATAGCCGATTGCAGCGTATCCTGTGTCGAACTGGACAGTTCCGCCGCCTGCGCCGAGAACAGCAATGCACCGCTCACCACAACACCGAGTAACGCCTTCTGAAACCGTTTCATATTTTCTCCCCCTTTTCACTGTTAATGCTTATACGCTCTATCCTGTATATGACAATAACGAATGCCATCGACAGCACGGCCGCTGCTGCGGTGGGGTCATTGCCATATATCAGCTTAGACGTTGGTTCCGTATGGTTTGTTCCGCCTGTTTCAAAATTTTTTCGGACATCAAACCGGTACGTCAAATGCATAGCCGGAACGGCATGGAACGCGTACCGTATGCGCGTTTCTGCACAGGAGAACTGTTATATTTATTGTATAGCTTTTTCCGGAAGGACGCAACAGGAAAGCAGCAGAGGCGGGATTGAAAAATCCTCAAACCGACGGCGCACATGTTTGACAGACCGTGCCCGTTCTGGTATAATATTTACACGCCGCCATGGCGGAACTGGTAGACGCAGGGGACTTAAAATCCCCCGGCCTTAAAACCGTGCCGGTTCGATTCCGGCTGGCGGCACCAGAAAAACCCCCGTATTTCTTACGAAATACGGGGGTTTTTCTGTCAGCTTGATTTAATTTTTGTTAAATACAGACTTATCCAGTGCGCCGTCCTGATGCGCCACGATCGTGGTGCAGACAGCGTCGCCGGTGATATTAACGGCAGTACGCGCCATATCGAGGATACGGTCGATACCCATGATCAGGCCGATGCCGGCAACCGGCAGACCGACCGAATCGAATACCATTGCCAGCGTAACCAGACCAACCGACGGCACGCCTGCGGTACCGATGGAGGCGAGCGTTGCGGTTGCAATAACGGTCAGATAATCCGCAGGGCTCAGCTGGATGCCGAACGCCTGTGCAACGAATACAACGGCAACACCCTGCATGATGGACGTACCATCCATATTGATGGTCGCGCCGAGCGGGATGGTGAAGGACGAAATGCGGCGGTTGACGCCGATTTTTTCCTCCAGCGTGTCGATATTCATCGGGATAGTGGCGTTAGAGGTTGCGGTCGAGAACGCAAAGCCCATAACCGGAGCGAATTTCTTGAGGAAACGCAGCGGATTGAGTCTTGTAAGCAGCGCCAGCAGAATCTGGTATACGCCGCAGCACTGGATGACCAGCGCCAGCAGCACCGCGCCCATGTACTTGAACATCGGCACCATCGCGGAGAAGCCGAGGCCCGCAAAGGTTTTGGCGATGAGGCAGAATACGCCGATCGGCGCAAGACCCATGACCATCATGGTCATTTCCATCATAATATCGTTGCCCTGCTGGAAGAAGTTCGTTACCAGCTGGGTCTTATCCTGCAGCTTGGCGAGGATAACGCCGACGATCAGTGCAAACACGATAACCTGCAGCATTTCGCCGTTGGCGAGCGCACCGATCGGGTTTTTCGGGATGATGTTCAGCAGGGTTTCCGCAAAGCTGACCGAATCCGAAGAAGCGGCGACTTCGGCGGTCTGGATCTGAGACATATCCAGACCCATGCCCGGCTTGATCAGCAGACCGATGCCGAGTGCAACGGCAACTGCCATCATCGTGGTGAAAATGTAGAAGCCGATGATTTTTACGCCGACCTTGCCGAGCGTTTTACTGTCGCCGATGGCGGTGGCGCCGCAGATCAGCGAGCAGAATACCAGCGGTACGACCAGCATCTGCATCAGGCGGATAAAGCCCTGACCGACAACATAAAAAATGCCGTTTACCAGTACGTTCTGCACAAAATCCACATCAGCTGCGAACATGTTGAGCGCAATGCCGACGATTGCACCGGCGATCAGCGCGATGAAGATCCTTGTAGTCAGACCGATTTTCTTTTTCTCTTTTACTTCATTCATTTATTTACTCCCGTCTGTCGGTGGGACATGTATTCGCTCAGTGCGTCATGCCAGTCCGGCATTTGATACAAACCAGTGATGCGCAGCATCATATTGTCCAGCAGCGTAAAGCGCGGGCGCAGCGCAGTGTTCTCGGAGGCCGAGGTGACCGGCACGTTTTCCTTGCCGGCGAGACGCAGAATTTCGCGGGCGTACTCTGCGCGGGAGCACGAGCCGTCGCACGATGCGTGAAACAGGCCGTACTCGCGGCTGTGCATCAGGCAGTCGATAAAGCCGGCGAGCGCTTCCGCCGAGGTCGGGGAGGAAATCTCATCCTCCGGCAGATGGACCGCGCCTTCCTTTGTCGCCGTATCGAGCACGCGGTCAACAAAGTCGTACGAGCCGACGCCGTACAGCCACGACGAACGCACGATAACATGCTTGTCGGTCAGCTCACGCACGAGCTTTTCACCGGCGTACTTGCTCTTGCCGTACATCGTGGTCGGATGGGGATCGTCGAACTCACAGAAAGCCTTGTCCTCGTCGCCGCCGAATACGTCGTCGGTCGAGATCTGAATGAATTTTGCGTCGATGCGTCTTGCAGCGGTCGCCAGATTGCGGGCGCCGATGGCGTTGATCTTATACGCTTCTTCGGGGTTCTCCTCGCAGGCCTGCACGTCGGTCAGACCGGCACAGTTGATGATGACATCCGGATGGTTAATATCGGCAAAACGGCCGACAACGGATACATCCTCAACCGGTACATCACGGTCGCTGGTTACCAGCTTATATGCTGTGTTGCCGCCGAAACGATGACTAAGTGCGGAACCCAGTCTGCCGCTTGCTCCCGCGATCCAAACGCGGGTCGTAATACTGTTCATAAAACACCTCTCCTGTCGGCTCGGTGCAGCGGAACTGCTCCGGCGCGCATTACCCATTTTATGGGCTGTATATTCAGTATAGCACAAAATTGTTAAAAAAACAACAAAATATGCGGTCTATTTGCATAAGTATGCTCGAATTCCTGCAAACTATCCGATTTGTGCAAAACTTCTTTGCATTTTTATACAAACTGACAAGACAACTTAGCCGAAGAAAAGAAACAGCCAAAAAAGCGGAGAATTTTTTGGGAATATGGACGGCAAATATCCGTCAATGCCATGATATCCGTACACCGATCGACGGTATTCGCGGCATGGTCGAGATCAGCCGCCATTATGCGGAAAATGCTGTAGATCACCTCTCTGCATACGAAGCAGGGAGGTAGTTTATTTTATATGAAAACGTCTGAATTTTATTGTGCAGAATGCTACAAAAACCTGCGTTGACCTATATGGTTTTTGGTGATATAATTAACCGATAACAGTGTGGATTGAATCACATAATTTGCCAAGCGTTATTCTGTCTCGAAGGAGGAGCAGGAAATGAAACCGGTTCTGGAGGTTTGCACCCACTCGGTCGAGTCTGCGGTAAGCGCGGAGCGCGGCGGTGCTATGCGGCTGGAGTTATGCGCCAATTTAATGATCGGCGGTACTTCACCGGATGAGGATCTGTTCCGCATGGTGCGGGAACGGGTTTCCGTACCGGTTCGTGTGCTGCTGCGTCCGCGCTGCGGCGATTTTTTGTATACGGAAAGCGAATTTGAGCTGCTCTGCCGTCAGGTGAAGCGTTTTGCCGCGCTCGGCGCGGACGGCATTGTCATCGGCGTGCTCACGCCGGAGGGCGATCTTGATGAGGAACGTATGGCCAAACTGATTTCGCTTGCAGGCGGCTGCGGTGTGACGCTGCACCGTGCGTTCGATGTCTGCCGCGACCCGTTTGCGGCACTGGAAACCGCAAAGCGGCTGGGTGTGGATACCATCCTCACTTCGGGTCAGCAGGCGCGCTGCACCGAGGGTGCACCGCTGCTGCGCGAGCTGGTCGAAAAAGCAGGGGAGCGCGTGCAGATTCTGGTCGGTGCAGGCGTAAACGCCGATGTTATACGCGATTTGCAGCCGAAAACAGGCGCGAATGCCTTCCATCTTTCCGCAAAGCGGGTGGAAAACAGCAGAATGCAGTTCCGGCGCGAAAATGTGCCGATGGGGCTGCCCGGACTGAGCGAATTCAGTTTGTGGCAGTGCGACGAAAATGCAGTCCGTGCGGCGCGTGAAGCGTTTGATGCGTGCTGCGGTGCGGGTCAGGAGGCGCGGACGTGAAAATAGAAAAGGTACTCAACAACAATGTTGTGGTCGCGCTGGATGAAAACGGTGCGGAGACTGTGCTTATGGGGCGCGGTCTGGGCTTCGGCCGCCGCACAGGTGACGAAGCACCGCCGGACAAGGTAGAAAAGCGGTTCACGCTGCACTCGGATCAGCTTTCCGACCGGTTCCAGCAGCTGATGACAAGCATTCCGCTGCCGCATTTCCTGATGAGCGAACGCATTATCAACCATGCGAAGATCGCGCTCGGCAAGGAGCTGTCGGACAGCATTTACGTTACGTTGCCCGATCATATCTCGGCGGCTGTCAACCGCTATAAGGAGGGCATTGTACTGCCCAATCCGCTGCTGTGGGACATCCGGCAGCTGTACAAGGACGAATTCCGCGTGGGTCTCAAGGCGAATGAGATCGTCAAGGAGGAGACCGGCGTGGAGTTCACGGATGATGAGGCAGCGTTTATCGCGCTGCACTTTGTCAATGCACAGCTCGGTGGTGAAATCCGCGATATTTACGACATGACCTATCTGCTGCAGGCGGTTTTCCGCATCGTTTACGATGAATACGGTTTCCGTCCGGATGATGAATCGCTCAATTACTACCGGTTTGTCACGCACCTCAAGTTCTACGCACGGCGTATCGTCAGCGGAGAAGGCTACGGCGATGAGGACAGCGATCTGCTCGATGTGGTGCGGTTCAAGTACCCGAAGGCATATGCCTGTGCGGACAAGATTCGCGTGTACGTCCAGAGGGAGAAAAATTTCCACTCCGGACAGAATGAGCTGCTGTATCTCACCATTCACATCGCCCGTGTGATGGAGCACATTGATGATAAAAAGTAATCACGGAGTCCGTACTGCACAAGCAGTGCGGACTTGCTTTTTGTGCAAAGTGCAGAAAAACAACGCGAAAATTTGGCAACTAATTCGACAGGTTGCTCTTGCCAAGGTGAGAAAAGTTTGTTATACTGCAATTAACAAGTAAACAGTATCCGTTTGAAATGGATTGTTACCGCTTCGGCGGGCAAAACCAGATTTCTCGCAGGAGTTGCCATCAAAGAGCAAGTTGTATCTGTGCAGAAGTTTGGTTCTTTTTATTTTCTGTATGTTTTCGGACAAAACAGGCATACTTAAGGCAACACCGCACAATTTACGCACAAATCACTCTTATTCAATCATGCGGTATTGCCTAAACAAAAAGGTTGTGAGCAAAATGTTTGGTAAACTGAAAAATCTGTTTGGCGGCGACAGCGGCATCGAGATAACGGCGCCGGTTGCCGGCAAGGTGGTAGCACTGGAGGACGTACCCGATCCCACGTTCGCACAGGGCATTCTCGGTCCGGGCATTGCGATCGAGCCGGCCGAAGGACGCATCGTTGCTCCGGCGGACGGCACGGTGGATGTGATGTTTGAGACCGGACACGCCGTTTCCATGACGACAGCGGACGGCGCGGAGCTGCTCATTCACGTCGGCATCGACACCGTACAGCTTGAGGGAAAGCACTACAAGGCGTGCTGCAAGGCAGGCCAGCAGGTCAAAAAAGGCGATGTCCTCATCGAGTTCGATCCGGCGGCCATCAAGGCTGAGGGCTATCAGATCGTAACGCCCATCCTCGTTTGCAACCCGGATGCGTTCACCGTGGAGCCCGCCGCGAGCGGCGCGGTCGCCGCAGGTGATGCACTGCTGACACTGAAGAAAAAGTAACGGAAAGGGAGTATTCTTTCATGAAAACCATTGAATATACCATCAAGGATGCACTGGGCATCCACGCTCGACCGGCGGGACTGCTGGTCAAGGAGGCAGGCAAGTTTGCCTCGAAAATCATGATCGCCTCTCCGAAAAAGGAAGTCGATGCCAAGCGCATCATGGGCGTGATGGGTCTGGGCGTCAAGTGCGGCGATACCATCAAGCTCACCATCGAGGGTGAGGACGAGGAGACCGCTGCAGCTGCAATGCAGGCGTTCCTCGAGAGTAATTTGTAAGGATTTCATTTCGCTGGGTGTGAACGGCGATGAAATAGGGGGACGGAAACGGAGTTCGGCTCTCCCATCCGTCAACACAATCGGCCGCTTCGGCGGTCCACAAAATAAGGAGGGGAAACTCTTATGATGAAAAAACTGCAAAAGCTGGGCAAGGCTTTGATGCTGCCGGTAGCTGCGCTGCCGATCTGCGGTATCCTGATGGGTCTCGGCTACGCGATCGCTCCGGGCGTTATGGGCGTGCCGGGTGCGGCCACGAGCGGTGCACTGTATAACATTGGCTTCCTGTTGATAAAGGCAGGCGGCGCGCTGATTGACAATATGGCATGGCTGTTTGTCATCGGTGTTGCAGTCGGACTATCCGACGACCGCGAGGGTACCTCGGCACTGGCCGGTCTGGTATCCTGGCTGATGATGACCAACCTGCTGAGCACCGGCGTTGTTACCACGCTGATGCCCGCAATCGCGGATGATCCGGTAAAAACGCTGGCATTTGACAAGATCCAGAACGTATTTATCGCTATCATCGCCGGTATCATCGGCGCAAGCTGCTATAACCGCTTCAAAAACGCGAAGCTCCCGGACTGGCTGGCATTCTTCAGCGGCAAGCGCTGCGTTGCCATCGTAACCGGTCTGGTTTCCATCGCGGTATCCGTTGTCCTGCTGTTCGTATGGCCTGTCATCTTCAGCGCTCTGGTAGCTGTTGGCGAAGGCATCATCGGCATGGACGGTATCGGCGCCGGCATCTATGCATTCCTTAACCGTCTGCTGATTCCGACCGGTCTGCACCACGCACTCAACAACGTATTCTGGTTCGATACCATCGGCCTGGGCGACCTGTCTCACTACTGGGCCGGCGACATTACCGGTCAGAACGGCGTTACCTGGAGCCTCGGCATGTATATGTCCGGCTTCTTCCCCTGCATGATGTTCGGTATTGCCGGTGCGGCTCTTGCTATGATCAAGGCTGCGAAGAACAAGAAGGCTGCTATCGGTCTGGTTCTGTCCGCTGCCATCTGTGCATTCATCTGCGGCGTTACCGAGCCGTTTGAGTTCGGCTTTATGTTCCTGTGCTTCCCGCTGTATGTTGTTTATGCAGCTCTGTACGGCATTTTCACCATCATCACCTACTATGTCGGCTTCCGCGCAGGCTTCTGCTTCTCGGCAGGCGCGACCGACCTCGTATTCTCGTCCTTCCTGCCGGCAGCGAACAACACGCTGATGATCATCCCGCTGGGTATCGCAGCATTCGTTGTATTCTATCTGGTATTCTACTTTGCGATCACCAAGTTCAACCTCAAGACCCCGGGCCGTGAGGATGAAGAAGCCGACTTCGCAGAGGTTGACAAGAATGCCAAGCTGGCAAATAACGACTTCACCGCAATCGCAGCTGCAGTCCTCGAAGGTCTGGGCGGCAAGGAAAATGTAGAATCTCTGGATAACTGCATTACCCGTCTGCGTCTGGAAGTCAAGGACGGCACGCTCGTCGACGAGAAGAAGATCAAGGCTGCAGGCGTGGCTGGCGTAATGCGTCCGTCGCAGACCGCAGTTCAGGTTATCATTGGCACCAAGGTCCAGTTCGTAGCCGACGAAATGGCAAAGATGCTGTAAAATCTACGCAACCAAACCTATCTTGTTTGCATATCACGAAATTGCGCTCCGCGCAATGGAAAGGGCGGGCACATTGCCTGCCCTTTCTATTTCCGGAGACAGAAGAAAGAGGTATTCCATGAAAATCATTCGCGCTAAGGATTATAACGACATGAGCCGCAAGGCAGCCAACATCATTTCGGCACAGGTTATTCTCAAACCGGATTCCGTACTCGGTCTGGCGACCGGTTCGTCGCCGATCGGCATTTACGAGCAGCTGATTAAATGGTATAACAAGGGTGATGTGGATTTCGGCGGCTGCACGACCTTCAATCTGGACGAATACCGCGGCCTGACACCCGATCACGACCAGAGCTATCACTATTTCATGCACAAAAACTTCTTCGACGCGGTGAATGTGCCGGCAGAGCGCATTAATCTGCCGGACGGCGCGCAGCTTGACGCCGAGCGGGAGTGCAAGCGCTACGATGCAGCCATTAAGGCGGCGGGCGGCATTGACCTGCAGCTGCTCGGCATGGGCCTGAACGGACACATTGGATTCAACGAGCCGGACGATTATTTCTCCAAGGGTACGCACTGTGTAAATCTGACCGAGTCCACCATCGAGGCAAACAAACGCTTTTTCGCGTCGGCGGATGATGTGCCGCGGCAGGCGTATACCATGGGCGTGCAGACCATCATGCTGGCACGGCGCATCGTGCTGGTGGTTTCGGGCGAAAACAAGGCAGAGACCGTCCGTGAAGCGTTCTTCGGCCCGGTAACGCCTCAGGTTCCGGCATCCATCCTGCAGCTGCACACAGATGTTTCCATTGTAGCGGACGAGGCGGCACTGTCTAAGTGCGGCGATTTGCTCTAAAAAGGAAGAGAAGTTATGGAATTTAGCAATTTGAGGGTATATCAGCCGGACGGCACGTTCAAAACCGGCGGACTGTCCATCTCGGGCGACCGGATTGCATCCGCAGAGGTGAGCGTGGATGCGGTGGATATGGGCGGTCTGTACGCCGTGCCCGGACTGGTAGATCTGCATTTTCACGGCTGCATGGGCCGCGATTTCTGCGACGGCACGCATGAGGCTATCTCCACACTGGCAAAGTATCAGGCACAGATCGGCGTGGCCGCCATCTGTCCGGCGACTATGACCTATCCGGAGGATAAGCTGACACAGATTGCCGAAGCCGCCGCAACCTATCAGGCGGAGAGTAATGACGCGGCGCTTGTGGGCATCAACATGGAAGGCCCGTTCATTTCCGAGGCGAAAAAGGGCGCGCAGAACGGCGCTTATCTGCATGCGCCGGACGCGGCCATGTTCCGCCGGGTGCAGGAAAAAGCCGGCGGTCTGTTCAAGCTGTGCGATCTGGCACCCGAGCTGCCCGGTTCGATGGAGACGATCGACGAGCTGGCAGGCGAGGTGCGTATCTCGATTGCGCACACGACAGCGGATTACGACACCGCCTGCGAAGCCTTCAAGCACGGTGCGCGGCAGGTGACCCACCTGTACAACGCCATGCCGCCGTTTTCTCATCGGGCACCGGGCGTCATCGGTGCGGCCTTTGACAACGATAACGTGGCGGTTGAACTCATCGCGGACGGCGTGCATGTGCATCCGTCGGTCGTTCGCGCGACCTTCCGGCTGTTTGAGAACCGTGTTATCCTGATCTCGGACAGCATGATGGCGACCGGACTCGACGACGGCGAGTATTCTCTCGGCGGACAGGCGGTTACCGTGCGCGGCAACCTTGCCACCCTGCACGACGGCACGATTGCGGGTTCCGCAACCAATTTGATGGACTGCGTGCGCTCGGCTGTCAAAATGGGTGTTCCGCTCGGTCAGGCGATTCGTTCCGCGTCCACCAATCCGGCGTGCGCTATCGGCGTTGAGCACGATTACGGCTCGCTCGAGCCGGGCAAGCTGGCGAATGTGCTCCTGCTGGATGAGGAGCTGAACATTCACACGATTCTGCTGCGCGGCAGAATGCTGGGCTGAACAGCGATTTGATAAAGAAATGAAATGAAAAGAAACCGGCATCGGAAGATGCCGGTTTTACGTTGTTATGGGGTGCATAGTGCGGAAAACTGGAAGTCGTCTTACTTCTTGTCATTGAAGTAGATGATAAAAGCACCCATTACTGCAATAGCAATGAGCAATCCAAACTCAACCCAATTACCTAAAAGTTCAAGTCCTACGACCGTACCTAAATAACCAACAATCAATGTAACGATTGCTGCCAAAATCGCTTTACCCATATAATCACACTCCTTTGTCAAATTTCGATTTAATATTTCAGCCAATAGTATGCAGTTGAAAACGCCTTACTTCTTCCTCTTTTTCTTCTTCTGCACGCTGTATCCGAATTTGCCGAGATATTTGCCGAGCGCAAAATACTCGCCGTGGGAGTACATAATCAGGTTCGCATCGTTGATATGAAACCGGTCGTTTTCGTCCAGATATTCGTCATCAACCGTCACGCCGACCACCTCGGCGATGAACATGGTATGGCTGCCGAGTGCGCGGCTCTCGGTGACGCGGCAGGCGATGTTGACCGGGCTTTCCGCGATAGCGGGTGCGTTGACATGCTCGACCGGCATGGGCGTCAGACCGGTTTTCGCAAATTTATCCACATCACGGCCGCTGACAACGCCGCAGTAGTCGCACGCGCGCGCCAGCTTCTCGGTGGTGAGATTGATGATAAATTCACCGGTTTTCTCGATAATATCATAAGAATACCGCGACGGACGGACCGAAATCGACACCATCGGCGGGTTGGTGCAGATTGTACCGGCCCACGCTACCGTGATGATGTTGGGACGGTGCGCTTCATCGGCAACGCTGACCATCACCGCCGGAACGGGATTGAGCATGTTGCCGGGCTTCCAGCTTTGTTTACCCATGTTTATCTCCTTTATTGTGCGTGGGATAGACGGCACGCAGTTGTTTTGAAAGTCTGATTATGCCAGCGGCTGCACCGTATAGCGGAGCCGTGCGGGCGAGTGCGGATACCGACGGTAAAACGCGCTTACCAGTCGGTCGGCAACCATGCGGCTGTTTTCGTAATTCGCCTGCGGCAGCAGGATGATATACTGCGAAATGCTGCATCGAGCGATCACATCGCCGCGGCGCAGATTGTTCTGGACAAGCACTTGCAGATTGTTCATTGCGGGGTCCAGACTGCGGCGTGCAAGCATTTCGCCGTCCTTGCCGGAGACCGACAGCAGGCAGATATTCGCTGAATGGCCGTTTCGCGCGATCGAACGGGCTTCGGCACGGTACAGAATCTTGAAAAAGTCGTATTCGCATACCATGGCGCCGCTGTGCGGCGCGGGCTCCGCAAGCTGAGAGCAAACCTCGTCCATGGTCAGTGTGCGGTCGTTTACGGTGCGTGTCGCCTGACGATACAGTGTGCGCAGCGTCTCGGACGGCATAACGCCGAAATGCGCAAACAGCAGCTCGCTCATTTCCTCGTAGACCGACATAGCGCCCTTCATATCGCCGGTGCGGAGCAGACCGCGCATGAGGTGCTCATATAGATCCTCCTGATACGGCTCAATATGAATCGCCCGACGGCACAGCGCAACGGCTTCGGCTGTGCGCTCCTGCTTTTCGAGCAGTTCAATCGCACCGGCTGCCGCACGGGTGTACAGGCTGTGATAGTAGGCCACGATTGGAATAGTCCAGATTTCATCGGTCATGCGCGGCAGCGGATCGCCGGCATACAGCGCCAGTGCAGCCTGATACTCTGCCAGACGGACATCGTCATCTTCGGCGGCTTCGGCGGCATGAAAATGCGCCTCAAAATCCTCAATATCGAGGGAAAGCGGTATAACGTTGTTCCAGAAGTATCGTCCTGCTTTGCGGCGGATGAGCAGGCGGCCAAGTCCCGGCTGCAGTTTGTCCAGCGCGGTGCGAATGCGGTGAAAGATTGATTTGAGCGCATTTCCGGGATCCGCGCTTTTCTCGCCGTTGCTCCAGTATAGATGGATCAGCTCCTCCTGTGCGAACGAGCGGCCGTGGTTATACAGCATATAGGCCAACAGTGACCATACCCGGCGGGAGCGGTCGTCGCTGTCGGAAATGGTGCGGTCGCCGTATCGAAGGGTAAACTGCCCGAGCATCTGCACTTGTAATGTAGGTCCGTTCATCTTTGCTCCCCACCTTTGTATGATGTGTTCGCAGATTGACGCGTATGACCGCTTACAAAGTCATACGGCATATATTAGAAATATACCACGAAACCGGCAAAAATGCAAACCGGAGAACAGGGAACAGCGGAGCGCCTGCAGGTGCAGCCGCAGATTTGCGGGAGAACTGCCGTTGAGAAAGAATGCATAAATCAACACGATAGATGAATTGATTTTGCGAAAAATACGAAAATACAGTATGATTTGCGGTAAAGAGAACGCACGTTCTTTATTAAATGCTTGATTTCTCTGTCCGGATAGGAGCAAGGACAGGGTACCTTCTGAATAGCATGGACAAATGCAGCTTCAGCGATTTGGAGAATCCTTGCAACCGATAGGCAGAAGTGCGGCTATAAGGGCAGCTCAAAAGCGGAAAGGAGATTTTTGAGATTTATCCGCACTAAGAATAACCGTGCGCCGGACGGAGAGGACCGGTACGCTGTCAGATCGACCTGCTTCTTAGCGGAAGACCGTAATACAATCGTACTGCAAGGAGATGGTTTTATTGCTGCCGGACGCATCTCTGCGCAGTGCGATATGGACGCTCAAGTAAAGAAGCTGCTTCAGAGTCGTGCCGCAAAGATATAAGATATTTTATACCTCAGCAGCCGAGCGGGATATTACGGAAAAGCCTATGTACATTATGCAGCAGTATCGGGATACGGCTTTGGCAGAACGGTGGGACAACGCCTTTGCACTTTGCTACAGGAGAATTTGACTGCATTTCCGGCTAAGTATCCGTTATATGACGTAGAACCGTGGAGTAGAACGAAAAGAGCAGCGATTGCTGCTCTTTTTTTTCTGTCATAAACCCCTAATCAGTCGCCTGACAAGTTGCGACGATTCATACTGTGATCAAAAGTAAAGAAAAACCGCTCATTTCAACGAAACAAGCGGTTTAATATGGATTTTCGCTTAGAGGAATGTCGTACTGAAGATGATGTTAGAGAAGTGCTGCATCGCTATGTTAACTTCTATAACAAGCAGCGTCCCTGCTTTGCCCTTGATTATGATACGCCTGACCACTACTGTGAACGTTTTAATCGCGGTGAACTGGAACATCGAGATACCTTTTCGCAGCGTGTGCTGAGTGAAAAGCCCAAATTCATGCAGAAGAAACGAACCACCAAAAAATAATGATAGCTCATGTTCGACTTTGCCCTAACTTTTCAGAAAGCATATTGCATTCGATTAGCTTGAAAATTCATATTTTTTGACATTTTCCGAATTATGTCCACTTTTGAAAATTTTAAATCAATAAAAATAAGCTTTGTGTCTACTTTTGGAATATACATAGTTGATAAAAATATAGCTAGTGTCTACTTTTGAAAATTAAATTTAAAAAATAATATTTTTCGTGTCCACTTTTATTGACTGGTTCAGTGATGCTACCCATAGGTATTATTATACAATACTCATAGTATTTTGCGCAATACTAATTGTCAAGATAACCTAGTATCAAAGGGCAGGTGACGATGATGTATTGCGAAGTCAATGTAGGCGAGCGAATTCGATATTTCCGTAATTTACGCGGCTGGAGCCAGGAAACGCTGGCCTTACAGGCGGAAATCAACCCGGCTTTTCTTGGGCATTTAGAGCGCGGACTGAAAAGTCCGACGATAAAAACACTGGAAAAGATCGTGCGAGCGCTCGACATTTCACTGGCGGAGCTGTTCGCCGATCCGCAGCCGGTGGATAACGCGAAAGATGCCGTCATCGCACAGGTGTGTGACCAGATCCGTGACCTCCCACTTGAAAGCATCGAGCGTATCAATGTCATCGTACGGAATGTTCTGGCGATTGAGAAGTAATTTACAGGTATATTATAGCAAATGAGGTGGACAACGATTGTCCACCTTTGATTTTATATAAAAAGATAGAGGAGTCTGCATACCGCAGACTCCTCCGTGAAAAAGAGAGAGATGGATAGTGTCAAAAATTACTTAGCAGCCAGACGGCGAGCCTTAGCAGCCATGCGCTCACGAGTAACGTC
>OGXF01000076.1_pt1 | contig 82716 bp, 69 predicted proteins | sample 1576191 | NCBI WGS metagenome assembly OGXF01 (sample SAMEA3541545, study PRJEB24748) | human gut metagenome | biome: human gut; feature: human-associated habitat; material: faeces | place: China | collected 2012
TGAACCAGACACTCGCCAGCAAGCTGGCGTGGCTCTATGTCTTCGACCGCCACCGCGTCTGGATCACTCCACCTGCCCAACTAATAATATCACATTACCAAAAGAGAAAAATTGTATGTTATTTATCTTCTAAATTTTATAGGATAGATAATACAAGCACTTAATGCTATAACAAATAATGAAACTAATATAAACAATCAAAATATAACAAAATCCATAATATTCCTATATAGATAAGTTTTGCATAAATATAGTGATACGATAACCTAAAATTTTAGGATTTGTTTTTTTGATTGCTTAACTCTTTTGGTTCTAGAACAATAATCTCTTTTCCCTCTTTTTCCATTCGTTTTATGAAATTGTCGAAGTGGTCTGTCATAGCATCAACAAAAAATGCTTTTTTCTTTCTTCCATTAATGTACACATTCATACCACCACGTTTCATTTTACAATATGATATATCCGATATTTTCCAATGACTTTTAAATAGAAATACCTTTATAACAGTAACATCATTGTCGTCTACACAAATATCCCAAACGCCCTTGAGTGGTGCAATCATTCCCAAAAACATCAGTCCTAAAAGAGCAACAACTATAATCATAATAAAGGTATTTTTCTTAAATATTTCAGGTTCGTCTATTAGTGCAAATACCATTGCACCAATCACAAAAATAGCTCCAACAGCACAAACTATACTTACATCAGTTATTGTCCTAACCGTAAATTTTTTTAAGGATTGTGTTTGCTTATGATTTCTTCTTTGCATTATGTCCAAAACAAATAAAACAATATATGTTGTTATAATTGCTCCTATATATTTCATACAGTATCCCCTCCAAAACCTCTAGTCTCTATTTATTAGAGTATATCATCAAAAAATCAAGTAGTCATTATTTTTCTGCTATCCGTCACAATATTTTTTATCCCATGTCTTATCAAGAGAGCAAGCATTGCTTACGCAACAAGCTCTTGACAATCCATGTTCTAAAAAAATGGTAGATAATCAAGCAGAAAAAGGACACTTTATGCTATGTTACAGCAACAAAAAGACATCTCATATCTTGTATGAAATGCCATTTTGTTTTTTTTATGTTATTTTCTTTGTCGTATCAAGGTTCTTTCAATCGTAGTAAATTAGTGGTAAATTTCTTTTGTATTTTCATTCATATTGCTTAAAGTCCCTGTATTTATGCAGATAATCAGATTTTTAATCTTTTTTTATACACAAAAAAAGACCTTGTCAACTGACAAAGTCTTTTCTTCTACTCTTATTTTCCAGCAATGGCTTCAGCAGCATCGTCCATTGAAAGGACTTCGTGGAAGACACGTTGTGTCAATTCAGTTTTTTGTTCTTTTGTAAGATATTTAGTGTTGACACAGTAACCAGAGATACGAACGATAACATCTTCACCACTCATAATCTTGTCATAGACATCTTTAAGGTCCATAACGTTCAAGTTAACGTGTTGTCCACCGTTTTCGAAGTAACCATCAAGGATAGTTACCAAGTTATCAACTTGTTCATCGAATGTCTTACCAAGAGCACGTGGAGAAACTTGAGTTGTAAGTGAGATACCATCTGCAGCGTATGAGAAATCAAGGCTTGCAAGTGAGTTAAGGTTTTGCAACCAACCACCACGAGCTTTGTTAGATGGATTAGCACCTGGAGAGAAGAATTCAAGTTTAGAAAGGTTCACAGTGCCATCTTCGTTAAGGTAAACACCTTTGTGGACTGGAGAGTTACCAGTTTGTTTTGAATAAGCAACGTTTGAAGTGATTGTAAGAAGTGATACAGTAGCTTCTGCATCCTTGTAGAGTTTGTGGCTACGAAGACGAGTAGTGTATGCTTCTACCAACCATTCTGCCAATTCGTTTGAACGAGGGTCATCTTCACCCCAACGTGGGTAATCACCAGTTGTTTCGTAATCGTAGATGTAACCATTTTCATCACGGATTGGTTTAACAGTAGCGTATTTGATTGCTGACAAGGTATCAACAGTATTTGCAAAACCACAGATACCGAATCCCATGTTAGCACGTTGTTTTGTTGGTAAAAATGCCATTTGGACAGCTTCGTAGTTGTACTTATCAGTCATGTAGTGAATGATGTTAAGGGCATCTACGTAAGTTGAAGTCAACCAATCAAGTGATTTTTCAAAGTTAGCTTTGACAGTTTCAAAGTCAAGAACTTCGTCACGGACAGGGTCAATATCAAAGACTTTGTAGTCTTTGTGAACATCGTCGTAACCACCGTTCAAACCAGTAAGAAGAGCTTTAAGAACGTTTACACGAGCACCAAAGTATTGGATGTTGTGACGTTGTTCTTCATTTTCTGGGTCAAGTGGTGATACACAACATGAGATACATGACATTTCACCATAACCGTCTTTCGCCATTGTTGTCACACCTTCGTATTGGATTGAAGAGTGTTTGTGTGACATTTTCATACAGTAGCGACGGAATGAATCTGGCAATTTGTCAGTCCAGAGAACTGTCAAGTTTGGTTCTGGAGCATTACCAATATTATCAAGTGTGTTCAAGAAACGGTAGTCCATTTTAGTAACACGGTGACGTCCGTCAGCACCCATACCAGCCATAGAAGTTGTGATGAATGTTGGGTCACCTGAGTAAAGTTCGTCGTAAGCTTTTGTACGTGCGAATTTTACAGTACGAAGTTTCAAGACAAAATCATCAACGAATTCTTGGATTTCTGATTCTGTAAATGTACCACGAGCAAGGTCACGTTCTGCAAAGATATCAAGAACAATTGGCACACGTCCAAGAGAAGTTGCAGCACCGTTGATAACACGACAAACAGCCATAAATGCGATATTTACCCATTGGATAGCTTCTTTAACGTTCATCGCTGGTTTGCGGACATCAACACCGTAAAGGTCACCAAGTTTGACAACTTCACCAAGTGCTTGGTATTGCAAGTTAACTTCTTCACGAAGACGAATTGATTCTTCATCAATTTCAGTAATTGCATTCCAGTCGTTGGCTTTTTCTTTCATCAAGTAGTCAGCACCGTAAAGAGCAAGACGAGCATAAACACCGATGATACGCCCACGAGAGTAAGCATCTGGAAGTCCAGTTACAGTGTGTGCGTGACGTGCACGACGGATATTTGATGTATAAGCACGGAAGATACCGTCATTTACTGTAGTTACGTGTTTTGTAAAAATTTCGTGAACAGCTGGGTCAGGTTCATAGCCATGTTCCTTGAGAGCTGTTTCTGCCATACGAATTCCGCCTTTTGGCATGAAATTCAGTTTGAATAACTCATCATTTTGAATACCGTAGATTAGTTCGTCGTCTTTTGAAATATAGCCGGCAGGAATATCTGCGATTGATGTTGGACGAGTATCCATTGGGAAACGTGTTTCTTCGTAGTGAGCTTTAGTTTCTTCAATGATTTTTTTCACTTTAAGTGAACGTTCTGTAGCAGGAGCTAAGAAGCTTTCATCACCATCATAAGGTGTGTAGTTAGCTTGTACGAAACGAGAAACGCTGGCTTTTTCTTTCCAGTCAGTACCTTTAAAGCCTTCCCAGGCTTTTTCAAAAACATCTGTATTAGTTTTAACAGTCGCCATAATGAGATTTCTCCTTAAATTCTAGTAACAGACCATCTGTTACATTTACAAGTATAGTTTATCACAAAGGAAGCGTTTTCCAAAGCAGAAAACTCGCAAAAAACGATAATCTTTTCTAGTACAGTTCCATAAAAAACACTTAACTGTACTAGAAATTTGTAAGTTTGGTTGAAAACCATGAAAATTGTTATAATAGATTCAGAAACAATCAGAAAGGACAGGATTATGTTGATTTTTCCTTTAATTAATGACACTTCTCGAAAAATTATTCATATTGATATGGATGCCTTTTTTGCGTCGGTAGAAGAGCGGGATAATCCAGACTTGAAAGGTAAGCCTGTCATTATCGGTTCTGACCCACGAAAGACAGGTGGACGTGGTGTTGTTTCAACTTGCAATTATGAAGCCAGAAAATTTGGTGTTCATTCAGCCATGTCCTCAAAAGAAGCTTATGAGCGTTGTCCGCAAGCCGTTTTTATCTCAGGTAATTATCAAAAATATCGAAAAGTCGGTATGCAGATTCGTGAGATTTTCAAGCGTTATACGGATTTGGTTGAGCCCATGTCCATTGATGAAGCTTATTTAGATGTCACTGAAAATAAACTCGGCATCAAATCAGCTCTTAAAATTGCCAAAATGATTCAATATGATATTTGGCAAGAAGTCCATTTAACCTGCTCGGCAGGTGTCTCTTATAACAAATTTTTAGCTAAACTCGCTTCGGATTTTGAAAAACCGAAAGGATTAACTTTAATTTTACCAGAAGATGCCCAAGATTTTCTAGAAAAACTTCCTATTGAAAAATTTTACGGTGTCGGAAAACGGTCTGTTGAAAAATTGCATCAACTGGGTGTTTTTACGGGAGCAGATTTGTTGGAAATTCCTGAAATGACCTTGATCGATCTTTTTGGTCGCTTTGGCTATGATTTGTATCGTAAGGCGCGTGGCATTTCAAATTCGCCAGTCAAGTCTAACCGCATTCGCAAATCAATTGGAAGTGAGCGAACTTATGGTAAATTATTATATGAAGAAGATGATGTCAAATCGGAAATTTCAAAGAATGCCCAGCGAGTGGTTGACACGCTTCAACGTAATCATAAAGTTGGTCGGACAATTGTCTTAAAAGTGCGTTATTCGGATTTTTCAACCTTAACCAAACGAATAACCCTTGATGATGTCACCAATGATTTTGAAGTGATTGACCAAGTTGCTAAAACGATTTACGATAGCTTAGACGAGTCAAAATTGGGTGTTCGCTTGTTGGGGGTGACCGTCACAGGTTTAGAGGATAATATCCAACCCTTGAATTTATTTGACAATTAAAATACCGCCTTAGTAAGTTGCTGAGACGGTATTGATTTTTATAGATTATAATACTTATTCAGCTTTAGTGACAGCCTCGTCATTTTCCTCTTCGTCTTTATCTAATAATTGCCCTGCTTTTGCATAGACATAGCCATAAAGAGCTAGGAAAATAACTGGGAGAAGGAAGGTTGTAACTGATAATGTGCTACCTAAAACAACTGCAAGAATAATGCCTGTTACATTATAGACAACTGTGTAAACCAAACCAAGGCGGTAAGGTGTCAAGCTTGGAGCATCTTCTTTGATTTTAGGTAAATTTTTGAACGCTAAGAAGGCAATGGCAATATTTGCAATCAAAGCAACAATCATGATAATAACGTTCCAGACATTTGTAGCTGCCACGATTGTTTGGTAAGTATCGGCATCATAAGTACTTTTAATGGTGTCAAGATTATTAAGTAACGTGAAGTAGCTGATAATAGTAAAGATTTTTGCAAGGACTGCAAGAACATTTACCCATGCAATAAAGAGCGTCCAAGAACACAATGATTGACGAATTTTTTCATAAGAAACCATATCAAACCTCCTAAAACAATGATTATACTAATGTGATAGTACAAATATTATAACACAAAATTTCTCTCTGTAAATAGCTTTTTATCAATACTTAGTATTTTGATAAAGCTTGTCGTTTCAAGGGATTGGACTGTTTTAAACATCAAAATATTTTAAGTGTAGAAGCTTTGAAACATTTGTATTACACTCTGAGTTATAAATAACCCCATGATTGTGAGCATCATGGGGTGGCTGTTATTTCTTAAAAAATTGTTCAATGTCGGCTTGGGTAATGCCAATCATTGGGTTGATAAATGCCAAGTTTTCTTCTGTCAAGCGATAGATTTTTGGTTCTTGCTCTGTTTGTGTTTGCTCATTTTCGGCAATATCTAGTGTCAGTTGAATGTTTTCTTCTTTAGAAATATTTGTTTTGGGAGAAGTTGGAGAGGTGATTTTCTCAGCTTCATTATCTGTTTTAGGTGATGTTTGTTGAGAAATTTCAGTTTGTAAATCAATACTTTCTTCTTCTTGAGCGGAGCTTGTAAAGCGTTGAACAAGATAGGTGTTGCGCTTAGCGCCTTCGTTTTTTATGGCGTAATCAAAGGCGGCAATTTCCCCTAACATCACTAATTTACTCTTAGAGCGGGTGATAGCTGTGTAAATGAGGTTACGTTGTAAGAGTCGGTGACTTTGGCGAGTGATCGGCAAAATGACAACCTGAAATTCGCTCCCTTGTGATTTGTGGATTGACATGGCGTAAGCAAGGGTGATTTTATGCCATTCATTACGAGGGTAGGTAACTTCAGTGCCGTCAAAAGACATGTAAAGCTCGTCTTGTTTGGATTCGGTATATTTAGCAGGAATAAGGTCTGTAATATAGCCGATATCACCATTGAAAACATTGAGTTCAGCATCGTTGATGAGGTGGAGAACTTTGTCACCCTTACGGAAATTCATCTCACCCAAGGCAAACGAGAGTTGATCTTTAAGCGGGTTAAGTAAATCCTGAATAATGGTATTAAGTCGATTAATCCCAGCTGCGCCACGGTACATTGGGGCAAGAATTTGTATTTCTTGTGGGTCGATTCCACTCTTAACAGCTGCGCTGACAATTTTAGGAATCATTTCTGGGATATATTGTGCACTTGCTTCAAAATAAGAACGGTCAGCTTTCTTTTGTGTGAAGTCAGCTGGTAATTTTCCCAGTCTCATCTGATTAGCAAGTGTAACAATGGTTGAATCTTCCGATTGTCTAAAGATTTTAGTCAATGCTAGTTGAGGAAGAGCTTCAATTTTTAATAAATCAGCTAATACTTGCCCAGGACCGACAGACGGCAATTGGTCACTATCTCCAACGATGATGACTTGAGTATTGGACGAAATGGAACTAAAGAGTTGATTGGCAAGCCAAGTATCAACCATTGAAAATTCATCAATGATAATCAAGTCACAGTCGAGATAATCATCAATAGCTTGGTAGTCGTTATCACCATTTAACCCCAAATGGCGGTGAATAGTCGCACTTGACAAGCCTGTTAATTCATTCATACGGCGGGCAGCACGTCCTGTTGGCGCTGCTAAGATGATAGGAATATCTTTTTTCTCAAGGTCAATTTGATGAAGGTCTGCGTAGGCAGCAATCAAACCGTTGATAACAGTCGTTTTTCCCGTCCCAGGACCACCAGTCAAAATAAACACCTTGCTCTTGAGCGCTTCTTTGATAGCATTTTTTTGTACATCGTCGTAAGAAATGCCGAAAGCTTCCTCAACGTCAGCGATTTCTTCTTGCAAGTCATCATCTGAAAACTTTTGGTCGAGTGGTGTATCAAGAATACGTGTCAAGTGTTTTTTGATACCTGATTCAGCATAGAAAAGAGTATTGTCAAAAATTTTGGTACCGACATTTTGCACCTTATCTTCAGCAATAAGTGTTGATAATTCTTTGGCAACGGCTGCGGGGTCTAACTCAACTTGTCTAGCTTCTTCAAGGGTAGTAATGGCATTTTCAAGCAAATCACGCGCTTCGACGTAAGTATCTCCTCGCTCAATAGAAGTTTCAAAAAGGGTGTGTACGAGAGCGGCACGAAAACGTTGAGGAGCGTCCGCTTCGATTCCTAATTGTTCAGCGAGTTGGTCAGCGATTTTAAAACCAATCCCTTGAATGTCTTCGACTAATTGATAAGGATTTTCTTGGATAATATCAAGACTGTCTTCCTTGTATTGATTAAAAATGTCAAAGGCAACGCGGTTAGTCAAGCCATACTCTGCTAACTTGGCTAAAATGAGCTCTGTACCATAATTAAGCTTGAGTTTGGTTAAAAAGTTGTCTTTATTTTCCTTAGAAAGCCCAGAAATACTGTCTAATTTACTAGGGTCTTCTAGGATTTTATCAATGGTATTGTCGCCGTAAAGCTGCACAATTTTTTCAGCAGTTTTTTTACCAATTCCTTTGAAATGGTCGCTTGAAAAATATTTAATAAGACCAGAAGAAGTTGGTTTGCTGCGCTCGTAACGTGTGACTCTGAGCTGTTCGCCATATTTTGGGTGTTGCGTTAATTCACCCCAAAACGTATAATTTTCTCCCTCGATAATATCAGCAATTGTTCCAGTAACAATGACTTCAAAATCATCAAAGTCTGAATCAGTATCCTCAATTTCGAGTAATACAATTTTAAAGAAATTACTGGCATTTTCAAAAATAATACGGTCAATTGTGCCAGAAAAGAAGTATTCCATAACGTGTCCTTACTTGATTACTATAATGATTTTATTATATCATTGCTAATCCGATAAACAAACTTTTAATCTGTTTAGGTAGTGAGAGTTAAGAAAAGTCTGGACCAAAGAGTCCAGACTTATTTTATTAATTAATAACGCCGATTTTTGAGAGTGGCCATAAGCGGAATTTGACTTCACCGACGATATCTGATTTAGAGAAAGTTCCCACTTCACGACTATCTTTTGAAACGATACGGTCGTCTCCAAGAAGGTAATATTGTCCTTTTGGAACTTTGACTGTAAACTCGGTATTGCCATCCCTATCAGTTGTGAAAGCATCTGAGTCTTCAGCTAACTCTTGGAATAAGGTATTGTACGAATAAGTATCTTGCAGTTGGTCGTCCTCAAAGGCTTTTTTGTATTCATCTAAGTAGTCCTCGTCAACTTTCTTGCCATTAACGTAGAGGACATCATTTTTATAAGTAATGGTATCGCCTGGCATACCAATCACGCGTTTAACAATTTCTTTTGTCTTACCGTTTTCGGTTTCTTTAGCAACAACGATATCAAAACGGTCAATAGATGTGGTTGATAGGACAATAAGACGCTCACCGTCAGCTAACGTTGGATCCATTGAATGACCGTCAACTTTTACAGGTTGCCAAATAAAGGCACGACTAAGTATAAGAATAAGAAAGAAAAGGATTAGTGGTCCCCATTCTTTAATAAAGTGTTTCATAAATCTTCCTCTACTTTTATTTTTTTAATAATGCTTGCGCTTTTTGGGTATTTGCAAAATGAAGCTTGGCAGTATGTTCTAAGCCAGACATGCCATAGGCTGTTAAAATTTGACTCGCAGCTTTATCTGACTGGCTACCAGCACCGCTTGGGAGTTTGTACTGAACTTCTTGGCTAAGTTTATCGAGATTTTCTAAGAAAAGGTTGCGAGCGATGATTGAGCTGACGGCAACTGCCAAATATTTTCCTTCAGCTTTTTCTTCGAGTGTCAGCGGATTAGCAAATTGGTTGGCTTCATTTTTAAGGTATTTTTGATAATTTTGCCGACTGGTAAAAGCATCGATAACAATTTTTTCAGGCTTGACACCGTCTTGGAGAAGCAGATAAATAGCTTGATTGTGAAGAGCTACTTTGACAGAGACAGCGTTGTGCATTTTTCCTTTACCGACGACTTGGTTGTATTTTTGTGGGGACAATAGCAGAGCTTTATGCTTGATATTGTTTTCTAAGATTGGGGCGATTTGACGGATTTTGCTGTCTGTTAAGTTCTTGGAATCATCTACTCCAAGCTTTTTAAGCAAGGCATGGTCATCAGGGGTCACAAAACTAGCAACAACAGCCAGTCCACCAAAATAAGACCCATTACCAACCTCATCTGAGCCGATAAGGGGTATATTCTGACCACTAACGGTGTCACTTGTTGACTGGCTAGCTGATTGATAGCCAAATTGTTCAGCGATAGTTTCCGCATTTGCACCCTGAAAGACGACTTTGCCAGATGTGTAAACAAGAACCGTGCCCCCTTTTACTTTTGCCGCAAAAGTGACATAGGGATTGTTATTGTTGACTTGCTGGCTAGTTAGTACCTTTATCAGATTTTGCAAATCATCTTTACCCATTTTCATAACAATGGTATTCATGATTTTATTTTATCATAAAAACGCTCTAAGAGGGCAAAACAGCTGGCAGAAAGTGAGATTTTTCCGTGCTTACATTTTACGAAATGCTTATTTTAAGGTATAATGTCAAAGAGGTGACTATATGAAAAGTAAAAATCGTTATAGATTCGTCTTTGGTGATAAACCACTCACATTGACAACGGATAAGGATAATCTCTTCATGGAAGAGGTTGAGCGTGTAGCCAAAGAAAAATATAATACTATCAAGGAAAAATTACCACAAGCTGATAATGAAACGATTGCTATTTTGATGGCTATCAATTCGCTTTCTACTCAGCTTAGTCGTGAGATTGAAGTTGAAAAGATGGAAAAAGAATTGACGGCTCTTCGCGCTGAAGCGATTGTAGATATTAAGGAGAAAGCCAGCAAGTCTGATTCCGATGAGGATTAATTATGTTATCAATTCTTCTTGTATTGATTTTAATCTGGCATTTTTATATCGGTTATTCACGTGGGATTATTTTGCAAACCTACTATTTTATAGCAAGTATTGTCTCACTTGTGATTGCTAGCCAGTTTTATCAAACATTAGCTGAAAAAATAACGCTGTGGATTCCCTATTCTAATGCTAGTCAGGGAGCAACGGTGAATTTTTTCACGGACGTTAATATTTTTGATTTAGATCAAGTTTATTATGCGGGAGTAGCTTTTACAGCCATTTATGTGGTGGTTTATTTGCTTTTTCGTTTCATCGGTATTTTGGTGCATTTGGCGCCAATCAATCACTTTGATAATGTTAAAATGAATTGTGTCAGTGGTGTTTTAGCGATTTTAGTCACATTGATATTTTTCAATCTTGTATTTACAATATTAGCGACTGTTCCTATGACGACGGTGCAAAATATTCTATCAGGCAGCTTTCTTGGGCGCGTGATTGTCAATGATTTGCCACCTTTATCGAATATTATAAAAGCGTTATGGGTAACAGCGATTCTAGGATAATAAAGGAGTCTGGGGTAAATCACCTCAGACTTGTTCAATATATAATAAAAGCATCAGCGTGCCTAGGAAGCACGAGAAAAGTTAGTTTTTTGGTATAATAAAGATATGAACAACAGAATTTTAGAACAGTTAGAATTTGATAAAGTCAAGCAACTTTTTGCTGGCTATTTACAGACTGAGCAAGGCCAAGACGAGTTACGTAAACTTGAGCCAATGACTGAGCCTGACCGCATTTCACGTTCCTTTGATGAAATGTCGGACATGGAACAGATTTTCATTGAACACCATTCTTTTGGAATGGGGATTTTGCGTGACATTTCTGAAAGTATGCGTCGCTTGGAATTGGATGCTGACGTTAATATCTCAGAAATTATCGACATCAAGAAAGTCTTGCAAGTCTCAGCTGAAGTCAAGCATTTTTATAATGATTTGGAAAATGTAGAGTTGTCTGCATTAAATACTCTTTTTGAGAAGATTGAATTGTTGCCAAGTCTGCAAGGTAGCTTACAAGCGATTAATGACGGTGGTTTCATTGAAAATTTTGCAAGTTCAGAATTGGACCGTATTCGTCGCCAAATCAATCATGACGAAGGTAGAGTTCGTCAAATTTTGCAGGATATTTTGAAAAAACAAGCTGATCATTTGACAGAGACTTTGATTGCTAGTCGTAATGGTCGTGCGGTTTTGCCTGTGAAAAATAGCTACCGCAACCGTATTTCAGGGGTTGTGCATGATATTTCGGCATCAGGAAGTACGGTTTATATTGAACCGCGCGCAGTAGTGCAACTTAATGAAGAAATCACGCAATTGCGAGCAGATGAACGTCACGAAATGGCACGTATTTTACGTGAATTGTCAAATATGCTTCGCCCACATACTAATATTATTCGTAACAATGCGTGGGTTTTAGGGCATTTGGATTTTGTTCGTGCTAAGTTCCTCTTCATGCAGGAAAACAACGCAATCGTGCCACAATTATCAGCAGATAAAACCGTGCAACTATTACAAGCTCGCCACCCGCTTTTGACCGATCCAGTCGCCAATGACCTTCATTTTCTTGACGAATTGACCGTTATTGTTATTACAGGACCAAATACTGGTGGTAAGACAGTCATGTTGAAAACATTGGGCTTAGCGCAGCTTATGGCACAATCAGGTTTGCCAATCTTGGCTGACAAAGGTAGTAAAGTCGCCGTATTTAATGAGATTTTTGCAGATATTGGCGACGAGCAATCCATCGAACAAAGTTTGTCAACATTTTCAAGTCATATGACAAATATTGTTGAGATTTTGGCAGCAGCAGATAAAGATAGTCTTGTCTTGGTTGATGAATTGGGAGCAGGAACTGACCCACAAGAAGGTGCCAGTCTTGCGATTGCTATTCTTGAACACCTTCGCCTCATGGAAATTAAAACCATGGCAACGACACATTATCCAGAATTGAAAGCTTACGGTATTGAGACAGAATTTGTGGAAAATGCCAGTATGGAATTTGATACAGAGACATTAAGTCCAACTTATCATTTTATGCAAGGTGTACCAGGGCGCTCAAATGCCTTTGAAATTGCTCGTCGTCTTGGTTTAGTAGAGATTATTGTCAATGAAGCAGAGCGTTTGACAGACTCTGATACGGATGTTAACCATATCATCGAGCGTTTGGAAGAACAAACCCATGAAAGTCGTAAACGACTTGACCATATCAAAGAAGTGGAACAAGATAACCTCAAATTCAATCGTGCGGTCAAGAAACTTTATAACGAATTTTCACATGCCAAGGACAAAGAACTTGAAAAAGCTCGCGCCAAAGCGCAAGAAATTGTGGATAAAGCCATGACAGAGAGTGAAGAAATTCTCAAAAATCTTCATGATAGAGCAAGCCTTAAACCGCATGAAGTTATTGAAGCCAAAAGTCAGCTGAAAAAATTGGCGCCTGAAGTTGATTTGTCGAAAAATAAAGTTCTCAAGAAAGCTAAAAAATTGCGCGCACCGCGCGTGGGTGATGACATTGTCGTCACAGCTTACGGACAACGCGGAACATTGGTTAACCAAGGGAAAAACGGGAAATGGGAAGTGCAAGTTGGTCTTATTAAAATGACACTTAAAGAGGACGAATTTACCCTTGTTAAAGTTCAAGAGGAAGCCCAAAAGCCGAAGAAAAAACAAGTCAATGTGGTCAAGAAAAGCAAAAAATCAGCTGGTCCACGTGCCCGCCTTGATCTTCGTGGTAAACGCTATGAAGAAGCCATGCAAGAATTGGATGAATTTATCGACCAAGCCTTGCTAAATAACATGGCACAAGTCGATATTATTCACGGTATCGGAACAGGTGTTATCCGTGAAGGTGTCACAAAATACCTTCGCCGCAACAAACACGTCAAATCATTTGGTTATGCCCCACAAAACGCAGGTGGCAGCGGCTGCACCATTGCAAATCTAGGGTGAAGATAGAAAAAGTCTTTTTTCACAATTCAGAATAACTACCAAAAAACTCTTCCTGAAAAATGGAAGAGCTTTTTGTTTGTAGAAAATGCACATAAAATTTATTTTTGTCCGAGTAGAATCATTTGGTCGATAGAGCGGCGTGCACCATTGATTGTTTCTTCATCTAGGGTGATTTTTTCGCCTGCTTGACCGAGTAGGCAATTATAAATGTCAGCTAGCGTTGTCATTTTCATATTGTGGCAAACGCACTCGGTTGATAACAGATAGAAACGTTTGTCTGGACATTCGAATTGCAAATGTTGGACAATACTGCTTTCGGTACCGATGATAAATTCTTTTTCAGAACTGTTTTTGGCGTAAGCCATGATTTCTGTGGTACTTCCTGCAAAATCGGCTAATTCGGTTACCTCGGCTAGACATTCTGGGTGGACAAGAACTTTGGCATTTGGATGTTCTTCACGCGCACGAATGACATCACGTTTACGCATGCGCATATGCGTTGGACAGCCACCTTTGAAAAATTCAAATTGCTTATCAGGACATTGTTCAGCGACCCATTGTCCAAGATTGCGGTCTGGAACAAAAAGGATTTTGTCATTGTCAATGTTACTGATGATTTTGACAGCAGAAGAAGATGTCACACAAACGTCAACAAGTGTTTTTACTTCTGATGTTGTGTTGATATAAGCAACAACGGTGTAATCTGGGTGAGCTTCCTTTAACCAGCTGACTAACTTTTTATCAATTTGCGCAGCCATTGGACAGCCAGCCATTGGATTTGCTAGGATAGATGTTTTTTCAGGAGATAGAACCTTGACAGTTTCTGCCATGAAACGAACGCCACACATGATAATTGTGTCTTGTGGTGCTTTGGCAGCGTATTTACTCAAGGCAAAAGAGTCACCGACAAAATCAGCCACTTCCCAAATATCCTGACTTTGGTAGGCATGGGCTAAAATGCAGACCCCCTTTTCCTTTTTGAGACGTAAAATCTCATCTTGCATCTCTCTTGTATTCATTGTAGATTGTGGTATCCTTCCTTGAATTGTCTTAGTTATATATTATAGTCCTATAAGCTATTAGTGTCAAGACACCTGTAAATAATTTCACTTAGATGTCTTGTCAGGTGTAAAGTTTAGTGGTAAAATGTTTCCTAAGTCGTATGATTTAATAACTAACCTATTTTAAATAGTGTTAATAAAAGTGACGGTTACAGTTTTAGTTCACTTGTAATTGTCAAAAAAAGAAGGTTTGTATGAACACAAATGTACTTATTGTAGGGAGTGGTTGTTCAGGGCTTTATACGGCGCTGAATTTGCCACAAGAACTTCAAATTACTATTATTACTAAAGATACATTAGAGAATAGCGATTCCTTTTTAGCTCAAGGTGGAATTTGTATGTTAAAAGATGATTCGGATTATGAATCGTTTTTTGAGGACACTTTGCGAGCTGGTCATTATAAGAATGACAAGGTTTCTGTTGATTTGATGATTAAGTCATCACCTGATGTTATCGAAGATTTGCTTGATTTTGGTGTGGATTTTCAACGTGATGAAAATGGCAATCTAGTTTTTACACGTGAGGGTGCGCATTCGGATAAACGCATTCTCTTTTATCAAGACACAACAGGAAAAGAAATCACAAGTAGATTGCTTGCTGCGGTTAAAAAGCGTCCAAACATTATGTTGATGGAACACACCTGTTTGCTTGATATTTTAGAAGAAGATAATCGTTGTTACGGTGGCGTGGTGCGTCTTGAAAATGGTGATTTGGAAAAAATCACAGCTGACGTGACTGTTCTTGCCAGCGGTGGTGTTGGTGGTTTATATAAAAATAGCACTAATTTCAAACATTTGACAGGTGATGCGCTAGCTATTTCTCTAAAACATGACATTGAACTCAAGGATATGACTTATGTGCAAGTTCACCCAACCACTCTTTATCAAGAAAATCCAAAAGAACGCTCATTTTTGATTTCTGAATCCGTTCGTGGGGAAGGGGCACTGCTTTACGATAAAAATATGAATCGTTTTGTGGATGAATTGCTGCCTCGTGACGTTGTAGCACAAGCTATTTTAAAACAAATGGAAAAAGACGGCACAGACCATGTTTGGGAAGATTTACGCACCATTCCCAAAAAAGAATTGGAAGAGCATTTTCCAAATATCTTGGCACATTGTCGTGAGGCTGGCTATGACCCATTCACAGAATGTATTCCTGTCGTGCCAGCGCAGCATTATTTCATGGGTGGAATTAAGGTTAATCACCACAGCAAAACAACCATGGATGCTCTGTATGCGGTTGGTGAAACAGCTTGTAATGGTGTGCATGGGCAAAACCGTCTGGCAAGTAATTCGCTGCTTGAAAGTCTCGTTTTTGCGAAACGTGCGGCTAAAGATTTGGTGGCTCACTATGAAACAGTTGCTAAATTGCCAGAAAGCTTGTCAGAGCTAGATTTGGAAGATTATCAAGACCAAGAAAGTCTCGAAGAGGACTACAAGAAAATGGTGCTTGAAAAGTTAACTGAGCAAAATCAACTGGTTAGTTGTATTGTATAGTCAGAATTGAGAAAAGAAAGGATAATGATGTTAGACCCAATTACCCTAAAATTAAACGTTGACCCGCTCATTTTGAGTGCTTTGTCTGAAGATATTAACAATGAAGATGTCTCAACGAATAGTGTTATGCCTGAAAATGTGGCTGGTCAAGTTGATTTGATTTGTAAAGAAGATGGGATTATCTGTGGCTTACCTGTTTTTGAACGCGTTTTTTACTTGCTTGACCCAACGACAACCTTTGACGTTTGGGTGAAAGACGGTGAAGCTGTCAAGGCAGGACAACATTTGGGAACCGTTCGTGGTGATATTCGTGTCTTACTGTCAGGCGAACGTACGGCTCTTAACTATTTGCAACGCATGAGTGGCATTGCGACTTACACGCATGAAATGGCAGAGCTGTTGAAAGACAGTCCGATTACACTTCTTGATTCACGTAAGACCACGCCAAATAATCGTATTTTTGAAAAATACGCTGTTAAAGTTGGTGGCGGTAAAAATCACCGTTACAATTTATCAGACGGTGTTCTGTTGAAAGATAATCACATTGGCGCAGCAGGTGGTGTCAAGGAGGCTGTTCTTGCTGCTAAAAATTATGCTCCGTCTGTTCGTAAAATTGAAATCGAAGTTGAAACGCTTGAAATGGTCAAAGAAGCTGTGGAAGCAGGTGCTGACATTATCATGCTTGATAATATGGACCATGACACAATGAAAGAAGCAGTTGCTGTGGTTAACGGCAAGGCAGAAATCGAAATTTCTGGAAATGTGACTAAGGAAAATCTGGCTTCTTATGTTGATTTGAATGTCCAATATGTCTCAAGTGGAGCAATTACTCATTCTGCTAAAATTTTGGATTTATCCCTTAAAAATCTACATCCTGTTGATAACTGAGTTGATGAATTTCCAAAAGCAAAAATTATGGTTTGAAAAATCCCCAGCTCTTTAAAAGTTGGGGATTATAGGTTGACAACTAAAAAAGGAAAAGCAGTAATCCACAGACGATTCCAACGAGAAAACCCGCCATGACATCGCGAGGATAATGTACACCGCCTAAAACGCGACAAAGTGCAATCACTAGGGATAATATCAGAAAGAAGATGCCCAAAATAAGGTTCAACCGAAAAATAGCCATGCTGATAATGGTTGCCGAAAAGACATGACGACTTGGCATAGATTGTCCCTTGGTATTTTTTAAAATAAGTGGTGTGATGTTCCAAGTCTCGTAAGGACGAGGGGCATTGAGTAGCTTGCGCACAACTGATACTAACACAAATGAAATAGCTGGGATAAGAATGAAAGCAATCAACCTATTTGGCTGTTTACAAAACAGGTAAATTAGCATTAGCGGATAAACCAAATACATGATTTTTGTTAATAAACTATTGACAATTTGCAGGCAACGAATGGCGGTCGGTTTATTCTGAAAACTTCGTGTCAGCTTGTTATAAAATATATCGTAATTTTTCATAGCAGTCCTTTATGTGAGAATAGCTTTATTATAGCATATAAGTCAGACAGATATGGAAAATGAGAAGTTTTCAAAAAATTGTTTTCCGTAGCAATTAATTGTCAAATCAACAATTTTCTCGTAAAATAGGCTCATAAACTAATAGAAAAGGAAATGAACTTTAGGATTGTTTAGCTGGTCGTAGTTTACTTTTTAATAAGGTATTTTCCAGTAACCTCTAGAGTTCTAGGTAATTTATTATGGCACATAATATTACAGATGCGACATTCGAAGCAGAAACAAGTGAAGGGCTTGTCCTTATTGACTTTTGGGCAACTTGGTGTGGTCCATGTTTGATGCAAGCGCCAATTTTGGAACAATTGTCAGAAGAAATCGATGAAGACGAACTTAAAATCGTCAAAATCGATGTTGATGAAAATCCAGATACTGCACAAAAATTTGGTATCATGTCAATTCCAACATTGCTGTTCAAAAAAGACGGCGAAGTTGTGAAACAAGTGGCTGGTGTCCACACAAAAGAACAAATCAAAGAAATCATTACTGAATTAAGCTAATGATAGGGAGTGAGACAAATAAAGTCTCCAGTGGAGATTTTATTCATGAGCCTAAAAATTAAAAAGCGAATCAGTAGTTTCAAAGAAACTTGATTTTCAGCAAGTCTTAATTTCTTGTTGCTGATCTAAAACGGTCTATCCCCAGACCGTTTTTGACACTTACTTCGTAAGTTGTATTTCCCAATTATAAAGGTTCCCCGAACCTTTATAACTCACCCCTGCATGGCTCGAAAGATTTGGGAATCTTTCGAGGTGGGAGATAGAGTCAAGTGAAGATTGACATCGAAAAAGGGTTGTAAAAGCTGATTTATCAGCGTATTAGAACGCAGTCAACAGAAATCAGTTCTTATTTACCACAAGACCATATCGTTTTTACCATTGAAAAAGTGGTTAATGAGTTAGATGAGGATTATTTTACTACTTTTTATCATGAATTCGATCGTCCATCTTATCATCCTAAACTGCTACTGTTAGCTCTTTTATTGGCTTATTCTCAAGGAATTTTTTCTGGACGAAAAATAGAGAAACTCATGATTAAAAATCTAGTCATGCATTATTTGACCGGCCAACTTGTTATCAGTTATCGAACCATCAATCGTTTTTGTGTTGCTAATGGGATGATAGAGGCGATAAGAAACTTATTTATCGACCTTAATCTTCGACTTAAAATGGAAGAATTAGTCTCTCTAGAGTGTCTTTACATTGATGCACTAAGATTGAAGCTAATACCAATAAATATGGCTTTGTTTAGAAGAAAGCTGTTGCTAGCCTCTCTCTTAAACTTCAAGAAACGTTTGCAGGACGCAGTAGTTTTTCCAAGACCGATACAAAATCCACCTAAAAGAATTAAATCCTCATTGAGAGTTTAATTTGAAGATATCTACTCATAGTACAAGAGGATTGATAAAAAGATGTTTCAATTGGTCTATTAAAGAACCTCAACCTTACTGATAAATCTCCACTTGTCATCTTATTTTACGGAAATTCAGGTGTTGGTAAAAGATTTATTGTCAAGAGAAACAAACATTGTCTTAATTGATGAATTTGACAAAGTAAATATTGGTTTATACAACGTTTTTTATCAAATGTTTGATGAAGGGGAGTTGGAAGATATAAATTACTCTGTAGATGTTTCTAACGTATATTTGTTTTAACAACAAATTTTTGTAATGATAATGAAATAGTAGAAAAACTTGGATTACCTATATTCTCTAGGATTGATTTGAAAATATAAGAATGCTAAGGAGTTTTATAGATAAGTATATATGTAAAATTATTTTTGAAGAACTAGTTAATCGAAATAATAGTTTGACCTAAATATAGTATTGAGAGCTCAGGCTCTCTTTTTTCTTACCTTCTTTTCCAAATCTTCCCTGCTATTCTTATATCATCTCTGAGCTCACGAAGACCCCAAAATATGATAATATTGTGGCGCCGAGTCTGTTATGAGGGCGGGTATGAACCGATAATAACGGTTAAGGAGGACATCAGATGGGAGAATAAGTTAGTAAGGAAGTAAATTTTTCTGTAGAAGAGTATAGACAGGTACAGAAATTGATGGCATAGGAGGGTTATGAGCAATTCTCTCCCTTTGTCAGAGAGTTGAATTTTAATTGATTTGGTCTAGTACGTTTTTCTATTAAGAAAATCTTTATATTGGGGGTCTTAGGTTTCTCCCTAAAAAGTAAAATGTAACGAAAAAAGCAGATACCAAAGGTTCTGCTTTTTTCGTTACATTTTATCATAAGTGGGTACCCACTTACTGTGCTCGTCACAACAGTTTAATATTGTAGAGCGGTAAGCTAAGATATTATCTGTTGGCAATCCATTCAACTTCATATTTTTCTGCAGAAGTTAATAGTGATTCATCAGGAAATTTGTCTGAGATAATAGTTTTATACTGCTTTAAATTATTAATTTTGAAAAATCCGGATATACGAAATTTTGAACTATCAATAAGTAATATAGTCTCTTTAGCTTTATCAATGATAGTTTTTTTAGCACTTGCTTGACTGAAAGAAGCTTCATAAACATATTCTCCATCAATTCCTCTTGCGGAGCAAAATGCAAGGTCAATACTAAAATGTTCAAGAAGACTATTTTCCATACTATGATTTACAACGGAGGCAGAGTGGTGTTTAACCTCACCGCCAGTAATGAAAATTTTCATTGTTGGATTAGAAAGTTCAGAAAGCAACTGAGCAGTATTAAGTCCATTCGTAAAAATAATTAAGTTGTCTATAGTAGATAGGAAAGGACATAATTCATAAACTGTTGTACTTGAATCCAAGTAAATACACATCCCTGGACCAATAAAATCTTTTGCAAGGTCAGCAATTATTTTTTTCTCAGATCTATTTTCAGTTTCCCTGATACTATGTGCAAGCTCAACAGTATTAAAGGAGTTTAATATAACCTCCCCATGTTTTCATTTTATGAGTCCTTGTTCTTCAAGAAAAATTAGGTCTCTACGAAGTGTAGAAGTACTTGAAAAAGTTAATTTTTCAAGTTGTTTTACATCGATTCTCTTTCTATTTTGAAGAATATCTGTTATTTCCTGTAATCGTTTATCTCTACTCATGCTAACACCTCTTAAGTACATAATAACATATTTTGAACAAAAATGGCGATTTTGTGTCAATATTTTGAATAGTTTTCAATCTATCGTTCAAGTATTGTAATGGAATTGTAGATATATTAAAATAAAACCATGAAAGCGGTAACAGAAAAGAGGTCTAATGAAAACTATATTGGCAATCGATCTTGGTGCTACGTCAGGTAGAGGAATCCTGTATTCTATTGAAAAGGGAAAATTGATTTCGAAAGAAGTTAGTAGATTTAAAAATTCAATTCATAAAGTTAAGGGAAGATTATGTTGGAACATAGATAACTTAGAAAAAAATATAAAAAAATGTATTAAAGTTTCTCAACAGCAGTCAAAATTATCTTCTATAGGAATTGATACATGGGGAGTAGATTTTGTATTCTTGGATACTAATGGTGAAATCATTACTCAACCTGTTAGTTATCGAGATAGTCGAACAGAATCAATATTAGATGAGATTGCTAGATACTCTTCTTTAAATGATTTGTATTTTAAGACTGGCAATCAGTTAATGGAGATTAACACACTATTTCAATTAATTGCATGTAAATCTCAGACTCCTGAAGAATATTTCAAAGCAAATAAACTATTAATGATTTCTGATTATTTGAATTATTCATTGACTGGTGAGGTTGCGATTGAAAGAAGTATAGCCTCTACAATGCAAATGGTTAACCCCTTGACAAAAGACTGGAACCAAGAGGTTTTAAAAACATTTGAAATTTCTGAATTACTTTTACCGAAATTAGTATCCGAAGGAAATATTCTAGGTAAAACATCTAAAGAAATTTCAAAGAATGAAATAGTAGTAGTCAATGTCTGTCAACATGATACAGCAAGTGCGGTAGCAGCGATACCACATGAAGAAGAAAATTTACTATATATTTCTTGTGGAACGTGGTCATTAATCGGAACAGAGTTGAAATCTCCTATACTTACAGATAGTGCGCTGAAGTATAATTTTACAAATGAAGCGGGCTATGATGGGACCACTAGATTTTTGAAAAATTGTACTGGACTCTGGATTCTTGAAGAATTAAAAAAATCATTCTTTAAATTAGGCAATGACTTTTCTTATGACGAAATTACTGAAATGGTGAGTAATACGAGAAGTTGTGTCCCAACATTTGATACGGATGCTTCGACATTTTCAAGTCCAGGGAACATGATTGAAAAGATTGTCGATTATTTTGCAGATGAAGATATAACAATATCACCAGATCCAGCAATTCTATTTAAAATAGTTTATCAAAGTTTGGCCGAAAAATATCAAGAAGTCATTCTACAATTGGAAAAAATAACTGGAAATGTCTATAAGAGGATTGACTTGATAGGCGGTGGTTCTAAGTCGAACTATTTCTCACAATTAGTAGCAGATGTAACAGGAAAGACTGTGGTTACTGGTCTGTATGAAGCAACTTCAATTGGTAATGCACTCGTTCAATTTAAGGCTCTTGGCTGTGTTAAAGATATGAAAGAAGCCAAGAAACTTGTCAAAGAGTCTATAACATTTAACTATTTCTACCCAAAAGAGGAGGAAGAAAATGACACTATATCCTAAAATTGGAATCCGTCCAACCATTGACGGTCGACAGGGCGGTGTAAGGGAATCCTTAGAAGAAAAAACCATGCAGATGGCCCTAGCTGCTAAGGATTTGATTGAGTCCAAATTGCGTTATGCAGATGGAACACCTGTTCAGTGTTTACTGGCCAGTCGAACCATTGGTGGTCAGGGCGATGCAGGTATTGTCTACGATGAGTTTGCTCGTGACAATGTAGTTGCTACCTTATCTGTCACACCAAGTTGGTGCTATGGGACAGAAACCATGGATATGGATCCGCACACGATTAAAGCTATTTGGGGCTTTAATGGGACAGAGCGGCCTGGTGCAGTTTATCTAGCCGCAGCCATGAGTGGCTATGCTCAAAAGGGTTACCCAGCATTCAAGATTTATGGCCATGATGTTCAGGACTTGGATGACAATAGCATTCCTGCTGATGTGGCTGAAAAAATCTTGCTATTTGCCAAAGGGGCGATTGCTGCTGGTCAGATGAAAGGCAAGTCCTATGTCAACATTGGAGCTTCTTCAATGGGGATTGCGGGTTCTCAGGTTACCACTTCCTTCTTTGAAGACTATCTGGGAATGTTGGTCGAATTTGTGGATATGACAGAAATCCTTCGCCGTATGGAGTTGGAAATCTACGATAAAGAAGAATATGAAAAAGCTCTTGCTTGGATCAAGGAATATTGTAAAGAGGGTGTTGACATCAATGCAGGAAAAGAATTTCCAGACGTGATTACCAAGTCTAAGGTGATTCCAGCTGATAAGGATTGGGAATTTATTGCCAAGCAAACCTTGATTATTCGAGATATTCTCTTTGGAAATCCTCGCTTGGCAGAGATTGGTTGGGAAGAGGAAGCTCGTGGAAGAAATGCTATTTCAGGTGGTTTCCAAGGTCAACGTCAATGGACAGACTGGTTGCCTAATGGAGATTTCGCTGAAGCGATTCTGGCTTCTACCTTTGACTGGAATGGTCCAAGACCTGTTACTGCCTTTGCAACAGAAAATGATACCTTGAATGCGATTGCCATGCTATTTGGAACCCTTCTAACCAACAAGGCTCCAATTTTCTCTGATGTTCGGACTTATTGGAGCCCAGAGGCGGTCAAACGAGTAACTGGTCAAAAACTAACAGGTCGGGCAAAAGATGGTATTCTTCACCTTATCAACTCAGGTGCTTCAGCCCTTGATGGAAGTGCAGCAGCACGCGATGAAGCTGGTCAGCCAACCATGAAAGAATTTTGGAATATGACGGAGGAGGACATCAAAGCTTGTCTGGAAGCTACAGACTGGTGTCGAGCTAATTACGAATATTTCTGTGGCGGCGGTTATTCTTCTCACTTCAAAACTCAAGGTGAGTTACCTGTAACCTTAATTCGTGTTAATTTAGTCAAGGGTGTTGGTCCAAGTCTACAGATTGCCGAAGGCTACACCTGCCCATTGGATGATGAAGTACACTATACCTTGGATGAGCGAACAGATAAAACATGGCCAACAACCTGGTTTGCTCCGAATCTTGGAGAATCTGGTTTTGAAACGGTTTATGATGTTATGAATCATTGGGGTTCTAACCACGGTGCCTTTGTTCATGGACACATTGGTGCGGAAGTTATCACTCTGGCTAGTATGTTGCGAATCCCAGTAGCCCTCCACAATATTCCAAGAGAACGAATTTTCCGTCCAAGCATTTTTGACGGTGTTGGTACTAAAGATTTAGAAGCAGCGGATTTCAAGATGTGTGAGGTTTTAGGACCGCTATATAGTAAATAAAAGGAGAATACTTTATGTTTATGGGAAAAGAAAGAAAGGAACTTATAAAGTACGGTAAAAAGTTAGTTACTGAAGGCTTAACCAAAGGTACTGGTGGGAACTTGAGCGTATTTAACCGTGAAAAAGGTCTAATAGCAATTACTCCATCTGGAATTGATTTCTTTGAAATCAAGGAAGAGGATATCGTTATCATGGACTTGGAAGGGAGAGTAGTCGAAGGTGAAAAACTTCCTTCTAGCGAGTGGTATATGCACCTGATTCAATACCAGCAACGAGAGGACCTTGATGCAGTCATTCACGCCCATACCACTTACGGAACCGTTCTGTCAGTGCTAAGAGAACCATTGCTAGCTAGCCACTATATGATTGCTGTAGCAGGAAAGGATGTCCGAGTAGCAGATTATGCCACATATGGGACTAAGGAATTAGCTGAAAACGCTGCTGAGGCTATGAAAGATAGACGTGCAGTCTTTCTTGCTAACCACGGTATCTTGGCAGGTGCTCAGGATTTACTGAATGCCTTCAATATCATTGAGGAGGTTGAGTACTGTTCAAAAATTTATTGTGTTGCCAAAAGTATAGGAGAACCAGTGATCCTTCCAGATGAAGAAATGGAATTGATGGCTGAAAAATTTAAAACATACGGACAAAGGAAATAATTTCGGAGGAAAATAAAATGAAAAAAAGTTTGTTGAAATGCGGTGCATTATGTTTGTTTGCTTCAGTCATTCTTGCTGCTTGCGGGTCGTCATCAGGAACTAGTTCAAGTACTGAAAAAGCTGCAAGTGGTGACGATACTGTTCTAGAGTTCTATCATGGCTATCACCATAGTGAAGAAGAATGGCCAGCAGCCAAAGTCATGCGTGATCTTTATGATGAATTTGCTAAAAGACACGCAACTGGTGACGTTGAATTTAAACCGATTCCTGTGAACGGAAGTTTGACAGACATCATGAACAACAAGGTTGCAAGTGGTGAGTTTCCAGATATGATTGACTTGGCTGGTAGTGATGTTTCCCTGGCGGCGATTGAACAAAGCTTAGTTCTAGATTTGAAACCATATATTGATGAAAATGGCTTAGAAAAAAATGTTGGTCTAAACTATACACAAAATGATGTAAATGGAAAAATCTACACAGTACATGACCAATTGTTGACCTTGGGTCTATGGTATAATGCGGATATTTTCTCAAAAGCTGGAGCTAAAACTCCTGACCAATGGACCAAGTGGAGTGACTTTACTGAAGCTATGGCTTTGGTTCGGAAACAAGGAGTCTATGCCTTTGGTGCAGGGGAACCAGCAATTCGTCTTTTTAACACAGTACTTGGCTCATCTGAAGCAGGTCGTAAACTGTTAGAAGGACCTCTAACTATTGAAGGAATAGATTCAAAAGAATTTGCTGAAGCGCTTAAATTGGTTACGACAGAAGTTCAAGCAAATGGCTCAGCCAATGCAGGCGGTGATGCCAATGTCTATTCTACTGATTTTACAGAAAATAAATCAGCTGTATTCTTTAATGGTGTTTGGGCAGCAGGTGGATTGAAAGATAATACTGCTTTAAAACCAGGTTTGTATGCTGGTAATGTTGCGATTAGTTCAGCTGGTGGTGGTATTACAATTTCAAGCAACCTTTCTGCAGAAGAAGAAAAACTTGCTTTGGAGTTTGTAAAATATATGACTAGTGATGAAGTTCAGACAACCATTTTCGAAAAAGTTGGTGCCAACCCAGCTAGCCAGGCGATTGATGCTGCACAAATTGCAAGTGGCTCTGATGACGCTACTGTAAAACTCTTAGGTGAAGCAACTTCAATGGCAAACAATGCAAATGTAACTGTCCCTACTGTTGCATCAGTTTGGGGTGATGATGTTCGTACTGCCATTATCAACGCATTGACTGAAAGTGCTTCTGACGGTGTAGATATTGATCAGAAAGTAAAAGAAACACAAGACATCTTGAAAGCCCTTATCGGCTAATGTAACAGGGCTAAGGATGGATTCCTTAGCCCTGTTTTAGGAAGTGAGTATTTTATGGCAAAGAAAACCATGACATTACAAAATAGGAAGGCACAGAAACAACGATTTATTTTTCTATTTTTACTACCAACATTAGTTTGTTTCTTTCTCTTCTACTTTTATTCGGTGGTAACTATTTTTGCAACCTCCTTTACTAAGTGGGATTACACGAATTTAACCAGCCCAGAATTTCTAGGTTTTGGCAATCTCTTTGCCAATTATAAGTACATTTTTAGTGAGTATCCTTTCTTTTTGGAAGCACTGAAAAATTCAATTACATGGGCAATTATTGGTGTAGTCATTCAAGTTCCATTAGCATTATCAGTAGCTATCGCCTTATCTAAAAAATTAGCTGGGTGGAAACTATCACGGAATCTTTACATTATTCCAAGTATTATTTCTAGTGCAGCCATGGGCTTAATTTTTCTCCAAATTTACAATCCAAATTATGGAGTCGTTAACCAAGTTATTCGTTTCTTTAACCCTGAATTTTCGGATGCCATTTTATTGACACCTGGTTGGAATATTATTGCGATGACCTGTGCCTATGTTTTCTTTGCAGGAACATCAACCATTATGATTTTAGGTCAAATTTTTGCCATTCCACAAGAAATTCATGAAGCAGCGATTTTAGATAATATAACAGGTTGGAGAAGGGAGTGGTATATCACCATTCCAATGATAAAAGATACATTAAAAACGGTAGCGATTATGGCCGCAACCTCAGGTTTCCTACTGTATAACGAAGTATTTTTCCTAACAAATGGTGCAGCAGGAACAAAAAGTATCAGTTTTATCATCAGGGAGTTGGCAGTATCCAGCTCTCGGACACAATACGCCAGAGCTAACACCATAGGTGTGGTTCAGATTCTAGGCGGGATGTTAATCATTTTGTCTATCAATCTGATATTCAAAGAAAGTAAACGTAGAAAGTGAGAGAGCGTATGGACAGTCGTTTGAATAGTCTTTCCAAAACAGGAAAATTGATTATATATACTTATATGGTTATTACTTGCTTGATTTCAGTGTTTCCAATTTTATGGATTTTCCTCTCTTCCTTAAAAGCAGATCCAATGAAAAATCCTGGTATTAGCTTGCCAACTGATTTAAGTTTTGATGGTTATATCAAGGTGTTTACAGAACTACATGTATTGGATTACTTTTGGAACAGTTTTAAAGTAGTTTCAATCTCTGTGATTATTAGTATCATCATGATTTCTATGTCTTCTTACGTCATAGCTCGAATGGATTTCCGTGGGAAAAAGCTAATAACTGCAATGTTGTATTCAACTCTCTTTATTCCTGCTACAGCAATGACATTTCCAGTTTATCGCCTAGTAAATGTTCTGGGGATTTATAATACACCAGTAGCTCTGATTTTTGTCTACTCTTGTAGCGGTATTGCCATGAGTTTTTTTATCATAAAAAACTACTTTGCAATCATCCCTAAAGAATTGGAAGAAGCTGCTGAAATTGACGGAGCAAGCTATGCTCAGACATTTTGGAAAGTCATGCTACCAATTGCTAGGCCTGGCATTTTAACAGCAGCAATTTTAGCCTTTATTAACAACTGGAATGAGTATTACTGGGCTTCAATGCTTATTATCAATAAAGATGAGTTGACGGTTCCAGCCTTACTTGGACAATTCACTACTAGCTTTAATACCAATTATAATGGTCTTTTCTCAGCTATTGTTGTGATTATATTACCACCAATTTTACTCTTTGCATTTGCAAGTAAATACTTTATTGAAGCTTTAGGAGGAGGAGCAGTTAAAGGATGACAAAAAATAATTTACAAGAAATAAATAAACGGACCGAATGGTTTCGAAGAGATCGATTTGGTATGTTCATTCATTGGGGACTTTATTCTATCCCTGGAAAAGGGGAATGGATTCGTAGCCACCAGCAATTATCTATTGAGGACTATCAACCATTTTTTGAGGCATTTAATCCTGTCAAATACAATCCGAGAGAGTGGGCAAAAGCGGCAAAGGCGGCAGGTATGAAATACATGGTCTTGACCGCCAAGCACCATGATGGATTTTGCTTGTTTGACTCAGCCTATACTGACTACAAGGCTACAAACACACCAATTGGAAAGGACTTGGTGGCTGAGTTTGTTGAAGCGGTACGAGAAGAAGGATTAAAAGTAGGTCTATACTTCAGTCTGATTGACTGGTATCATCCAGATTATCCGAAATATGGCGATATGATTCACCCCATGCGCGAGAATGAAGCCTTCAAAGGTGAGAAGATTGACTTTGATAACTACTTGGCTTTCTTACACAATCAAGTAGAAGAAATTGTCACTAAGTATGGCAAACTGGACATTCTATGGTTTGACTACTCTTATGGAGAAATGTTCGGTGAGAAGTGGCGTGCAACAGATTTGATTACGCTTGTACGTAAGCATCAACCAGATGTAGTTGTTGACAATCGTTTAGAAACATCAGGAGAAGGATTTGGAAGTATTGTAACGGATAATATCAATCTTTATTCTGGAGACTTTGTCAGTCCAGAGCAGATTGTTCCGCATGAAGGAATTCGAAATATCCATGGTGAGCCGATTCCTTGGGAACTTTGCTTAACCATGAATAATAACTGGGCCTACAATCCTACGGATCATCTCTACAAATCGTCCAAGACACTTATTCGTAAGTTGGTTGAGTGTGTAAGTAAAAATGGGAATATGATTCTGAATGTAGGTCCAGATGCACTAGGTATTATCAATCAAGAGAGTCAGGAAATTCTAAATGATTTTGGAAAATGGCTGGATAAGAATGGTGAATCTATCTATGGTTGTGGCGTTAGTTCATTACCTAAGCCAGAATGGGGCTACTATACTCAAAAAGGGAATACGGTTTATGCCCATGTCTTCGAACAGCCAATTGGTCCACTTGCCTTGATTGGTATCGATGAAAGCAAAGTAAAAAGGATGAGTTTCCTTCATGATGGTAGTGAAGTGAAGATTTCTAAGAGCTGGACAACTAATGCTTACGAAGGGATTTGTTTTGCCCAGTACGGTGATATTCCTCACTTTACTTATCCTTTGCCAGACAGCGTAGATAGTGTGATTAAGATTGAATTAGTAGGTGATGATAGTGAAGATTGAAAATAAACATATGGCACGCTATTTTAAATTAGAAGATGGGAAGTTTTATACTTCCCATCTCTTGAATAAAAAGCTTGATGAACCCATTGGAAACGAAAAAAATACGGAATTCGTTGTTTCTTTCTGTGATGGAAGCCAGCTCAGCTCTGAGGATTTTACAGCTCATGTTGTCGAACAAACCAATGAAACTCTTTTGGTGAGTTTCTATCATTCAGAAATCCAGTTAACCATTCTATATTCAGGACGAGAAGATGTACTTGCTAAAGAGGTTACTATTCTGTCATCTTCTAAAACAATCAATTATATGGATGCGGAGCAGTTTGGTTTTGCAAATTTAGAGCAGGTATATATTCCGAAACAGCAAGAAGATATTAAAGAAATGGCTGGATTTTCTGGCTATTATGTAGAGTTGGGGCAACCGATTTATGCAAAGTCTTTCTTCTTTGGTATGGAGTTTCCAATGGGAGAAAACAGACTGGTAGATCAGATCTATTTTTCTCGCTACTATGTCGGATATGAGATTAAAGAGCCGAAAAAAATCTGGCCAGTTGTTATTGGTGCGGCTTCTGGATTTGAGAAGTCAAGCATTCAACAGGATTTCTTTACCTACATTAGTGGAATTGCTCAGCCAAGTTACTTCAGAAAACAATACAATTCTTGGTATGACCATATGACTGCCATTGATGAAGGGATTATTGTAAAGAGTTTTGAGGAAATTTCACACGGATTTGAAGATAATGGTGTGAAGTTGGATGCCTATGTCGTTGATGATGGCTGGTGTGATTACCAAAGTGTTTGGGAATTTAATGAAAAGTTTCCTAACGGTCTAACAAAGGTAAAAGTTCTCGTAAATAATCTGGGTGCTAGTCTTGGCCTTTGGATTGGGCCACGTGGAGGCTATAACGGAACAGAAGTTATCATGAGTGACTGGTTGGAGGTTCATCCAGAATTCGGTAGTAAGAATTCTTTGTCAAATGATGTTAATATTGGTGATTTTAATTATTTGGAGCGAATGAAGCAAAAAATGTTGGATTACCAAAAAAAATATGATATCAGCTATTGGAAAATTGATGGTTGGTTGCTGAAGCCAGAAAAAACAGATTCTAGTGGTAAATTTTCCATGCACACCATGACGCCTGTTTATGAATTCTTGATTGGCTTGTTAAAAGATTTGAGGGCAGAGCGTGGAGATAGAGATTGCTGGCTAAACTTGACTTCTTATGTCAATCCAAGCCCATGGTTCTTACAATGGGTTAACAGCCTTTGGATACAAATTTCGCAGGATGTTGGCTTTACAGAAAATGCTGGGAATGATATTCAACGGATGATTACCTACCGTGATTGCCAATATGAAGAATTCTTAACCAAACGGGATATTCAATTGCCACTTTGGAGTCTTTATAACCATGAACCTGTCTATGCAAGTACGGCTCATACCTGGTACATGGACCATCAAATGTATGCCAGTGTAGAAGAGTTTGAAGACTATCTCCTGTTTATTTCCACTCGTGGAAATGCTTTTTGGGAGTTCCATTATTCCTATACAATGTTTGATCAGGAACGTTGGGAGGCCAATGCTCGTGCTGTCAAGTGGATAGAGAACAATTACTCAACTCTAAAACACAGTCAAATGATTGGTGGCAAACCGTCAGCGTTTGAAATTTATGGTTACAGATGTATTGATGAAGAAGCAGGGAAAGAAATCCTTTCGCTTCGGAACCCAGCTAGTCATTCAGCCACTATCCAGTTAGATAAGATCAATCTTTCTGAGTATCAGTTGGTTAAAGGTGACTATAAAGTCCTGTCAGAAACAGAGTATGAACTAGCTCCATATACAATTCTGATTGCGCAGAGAAACTAGGAGGGTCATATGGCAGTCAAATATGCTTTAGGTGTAGATATTGGTGGTACAAAAGTTGCTGTGGGACTGGTAGATGATACAGGTCATGTGGCTTATAGTTTAAAAGTACCAAGCAATAAAGAGTCGTCAGAAACCTTATTTCAATGCGTGTGTACAGCTATTCGAGAACTACTAAACAGTCAGCAACTGAATATTGAGGATATTGCAGGTATTGGAGTTGGCTTGCCAGGAAAAGTTGATGTTGAAAATGGAGTTGCAGTTTTTCAAAACAACATTCCATGGGAGAATTTTCCTGTTGTGAAGCAACTTCAAGAAGAATTTGGAAATATTCCAATAAAAATTGACAATGATGTGAAAGTAGCGGCCTATGCAGAATATAGATTGCTTTCTCTAAAAGCAGAGGATATGTTTGGTTATATTACTATTTCTACAGGTATTGCAGCTACCAATATCATAAATAACACAATTCTAAGAGGCTCTGGCTTTGCGGGCGAAATCGGTTTTATGCCAGTTCGGAGTTTCGGAAGAACAAGTGGTCTAGAAATCTCCTGCTCAGGACCAGCTATTGAACGCCAAGGGAAGCAAATGTATGGTGAAGATTTGTCAACCAAGGCAGTGTTTGATAATTGGCGTAAAGGAGATATTACAGCATCGGCTATTATTGCTAATGCGAGAGATGGTATGGTTCAAGCGATTCATAATATGATTTGTTTACTGGATCCTAAAATAATCGTTTTGGGTGGTAGTGTCGCACAAAATAACCCAGATTTTATAGAAGATATAAAGACCGTTTTGGGATTATCTTTGCATCATGAACAGAAACATATTTTAAATAATATTATCATCTCAAAAATAGATAGTGGAAATAACGGAATAATCGGATCAGCATTCCTAGTTCAATAATAGAGACTAAAATTTCATAAAAAATGAAAGATGGCTCAATCAGAGAATTTGAGAAAGAAATTGGAACCGTTGTGGCAAATCCTTCTACGATCAGTCATGACATTTCTAACATTGGAGCAACAAAATTCAAATCTTTGTAGGGAGGAAATAAAGAGAGTTTCAAGTATGAATAGGATACGGAGCCTTCCAACTGGTCATAAAAGTATATAGCAATTGAGGAATACTATGGAATATTATTTAATTGTATGAGGGCGGAAGATTATTGTTGATAAAACGGTATACAGTGGCTACTGGAATCTAGTAAATCATCAAAATAATTTACTAAGACGTGAGATTTTATTTTCCGTACTTCCGTCTTCATTGTTTGAAAAAGAAAACTTTAGATTGGAAGATATATTGCTTGATTTGACTATAGATAGTGAAAAAATTGTCGAAAAAAATTATATTAGAGCTACTATCAGAATCACTTCCGAGACTGAATGATAGTGAGATGCTTTTGATAGAATCTATATACTTTCAGGAAAAAATATTACGCTAAGTTGCTGAAGAGTTAAAAAACAGTCCATCTAAAAGTTCTAGATTAAGAGATAAAGTTCGTAGTAAGTTAAAAAACATGCTTGAAGATTCGCATAAAGTGTGAAACAGACCGAGAACTTTTTCACTCTATGTATTCTTTAAGTCCTTCGAAAATGAATAAATCAAGGAGGAACTTGTTTGTCAAGCAGCTGAAACAGATACACGATGGAATGAGCGGGGGAATACCGAATTCAAAAATTGACTGGAAACCAATTTTCCATGACACAAATAATGTTAACGATACTTCTGAATGTTCAGGCTCTAGTCGAAAAAGGAGCAGGTGAGACTCCTATGTTGATTTCCAAATCAACTAATGTCGTGAAACTTAGTTCTGAGTAACATGCATCCGAATAATTTCGGATAGAATAGAGGTATTCTATGAAGACAATAACTTATAAAGAATTAATGAGATTGGGTTTTGCAAAAACTACAGCTAGAAAGATAATACGGCAGGTCAAAAATATTGCAATAAAGAGATTTGAAGTAGCAGACAAAAATAGTATTAATACGGTAAAATTAAGTAAATCCCATTCGATCTTGATATGCCCCCTGTCAAGTAGACAGGTTATATCTAAAAATAGTGTTTGTTTTATAAGGTCAGTCGTACAAATAAATGTGCTACTGACCTTTTTTATGCATACCACTTAGACTTGTACTTTTCAATTCGTTTATTCTTAGCGATTAGGTATGACAAAGGATGTTCTGATGTTAAGGAAGCATTTCTCACTTCCGAAGGCGTTTTACAATCATATCTGCTCTGTGGACGCTCATGACAGTAAAATCGGATATAGTCTTTGATGGCATATCGGAGAGAGGTCTCATCTGAAATCTCATACATCTGATACATTTCTGATTTTATAATTCCCCAAAAACCTTCTACTGCTCCATTATCAATACAATGACCTGCTCTTGACATGGATTGAACCATATCATTATCGTTAAGCTTTTTTTGAAAGTGTTTATTGGTATATTGAAATCCTCTATCGCTATGAAACATAGGCTTTGCTGTGGGATTTTCTTTAACGGCCTTGTCAAATGTCTTAAAGACTAGCCGATTATCATTTCGACCACTTATAACAAAAGCAACAGGATAGCGGTCATATAAATCAAGTATAGCACTAAGATAAAGTTTCTTATTGGATTTAGGAATTTTAAACTCTGTGACATCTGTCACCCATTTTTCGTTTGGTTTAGTTGCGTAGAAGTTTCTTGCTAGCTTATTTTTAGCAGTTTCCTCAGGTTTAGAAGTTTTGTATTTTTTCTTTTTCTTATGGATAATGGCGTGAATACCGAGTTTTTTCATAATTCGACGAATTCTCTTCCTTGAGTAATTCGTATGATTGAAATAATTAATCCAATCGGTCATTCTTCGATATCCCAAGATATGTGAGAAGCGGTCGTCATACTCTTTAATTAATTCCGCAATTTCACTGTTGAATTGTTCTTGTTCTGGAACTATTCTATGTTTCCATTTATAAAATGCAGACCTCGTAATTCCGAGCTGATGGCACATCCAGCTAATACTCCACCCTTTGTTTGTGTTGAAGTATTCAATCGCTAAGTATTTTGATTCATGGCGCTGTTTGCTTAGCCTCACATCCTTCCGAATTCTTTCACTTTTTTTAAGAGTTCAACAGCCATATCCTTTTCTTCTAACTGACATTTTAAGCGCACATTTTCTCTTCGTAAACGTTCTAATTCATCAACTTCATCATCGGCTTTGTGATGTCCTCTTTTATCAATTAATCCTTCTTCACCATGCTTATCATATTTCTTCACCCACAAGTATACTTGGCTATAAGAAACATCATAAAGTGCCGCCGTTTCCTTATAATTGTGATTGTGTTCAATACAATAGCTGGCAATCTCTTTGCGTTCATCAATAGTGGTTTTACGTCTTGCTTTTGCCATATAGACCTCCCGTTTTGGATTATAATCCTTAAGTTCTATATTAGAAAAGCCCAGAAAAGATACAATACTGATGACCTAAATCAACAGATGAAGCCTCACCACTAATACATTTTTTAACAAGTTCCATTTTAAATTCTTTTGAGTAGGAACGGTTTTTGGTTTTCTTTTTAAATCCTAAAATCCCATATTTTTGATAGATGGCAGCCCAATCTTGAATCGTCCTTGTAGAAATATGGAGATTGTTACATATTTCAGCTCTGGAACGATTGCCATTAATTGCCATTAATATAATCAAGACAAGCTTGTTCTTTCTCGTATGGGGTCAATCTTTCTATTCTAGACATAAAACACCTCCTAAGTAGATTTGGGTTATTTACCATGTCTACTTAGGAGGTATCATATCAAATCGGGTGCCAAAATGTGTACGGACAAAGCCTTATTTTAACTTGCTGTGTTGTTTCGAATGGTTCCAAAACGTCTGGTATTTAGGATTGAGCAGAAATAGTATTCTCAGAAACGGACTAAATTTTAGTGAAAACGCCTTTCGATATTTTTCAAAAGTTTTCTTTTATGGTAAAATAAAAACTGAATTTATTTAGATAGGTTGGATTGTTTACATGGAAAAAACTTTCTTTATGATTAAACCAGATGGTGTGAGACGCGGGCTTGTTGGTGAGGTGCTTCACCGTATTGAACGACGTGGTTTTACAATTGAAAAATTGGAGATGCGCATGGCAACCCCAGAATTATTAGAAAAACATTATGCTGATTTGGTTGACCGCCCATTTTTCCCACTAATCGTTGATTTTATGACAAGTGGTCCAGTAATTACTGGCGTTATGTCTGGAAATGAAGTCATCACTTCATGGCGTACAATGATGGGAGCGACAAATCCTAAAGAAGCTCTTCCAGGAACAATCCGCGGAGATTACGCTCAAGCCCCAGATGAGGATGGCGCAACATTTAACATCGTTCACGGTTCCGACTCACCAGAATCAGTTGAACGCGAAATCGCCCTCTGGTTTGGAGAATAAAAGGCAATAATTTGTACAGTAAAAGTAAAGGCAAGTGCTTGAAAGCGCTTGTTTTTTGTTTTGCAAAGGAGTAAAATAAAAGAGATAAATAAAAGTCAAAGAGTAAAGGATTTATTATGACAAATGGAAAAATTTTAGGCTTGGATATTGGTATTGCATCTGTTGGTGTTGGTATTATTGAAGCGAAAACTGGTAAAGTAGTCCATGCTAATTCACGTCTTTTTTCTGCTGCAAATGCAGAAAATAATACAGAGCGAAGAGGATTCCGTGGCTCAAGACGCTTAAATCGTCGTAAAAAACACCGTGTTAAACGAGTTCGTGATTTATTTGAGAAACATGAGATTGTTACTGATTTTAGAAATTTGAACTTAAGTCCTTATGAACTTCGTGTAAAAGGATTAACAGAACAACTTACAAATGAAGAGTTATTTGCTGCTTTACGAACAATCTCAAAAAGACGAGGGATTTCATACTTAGATGACGCAGAAGACGATTCAACTGGTAGTACTGACTATGCAAAATCTATTGATGAAAACCGTCGCTTGCTAAAAAACAAAACTCCTGGTCAAATTCAATTGGAACGTTTGGAAAAATATGGTCAGTTACGAGGCAATTTTACTGTTTATGATGAAAATGGTGAGGCTCATCGATTAATCAATGTTTTTTCAACTTCTGATTATGAAAAAGAGGCACGTAAAATTTTAGAAACTCAAGCGGATTATAATAAAAAAATTACTGCTGAGTTTATTGATGATTATGTTGAAATCTTGACTCAAAAAAGAAAATATTACCATGGCCCAGGTAATGAAAAATCTCGTACAGATTATGGACGTTTTCGAACAGATGGCACAACGCTCGAAAATATTTTTGGCATTTTAATTGGTAAGTGTAACTTTTATCCTGACGAATATCGTGCTTCTAAGGCTTCCTATACCGCACAAGAATATAACTTTTTAAATGATTTAAACAATTTAAAAGTTCCAACAGAAACTGGTAAATTACCTACTGAACAAAAGGAATCTTTAGTTGAATTTGCTAAAAATACTGCAACGTTAGGTCCTTCTAAATTATTAAAAGAAATTGCTAAAATACTAGATTGTAAAGTTGATGAAATTAAAGGATATCGTGAAGACGATAAAGGCAAACCAGATTTACATACGTTTGAGCCTTATCGAAAATTAAAATTCAACTTAGAGTCGATAAATATTGATGATTTATCAAGAGAAGTTATTGATAAATTAGCTGATATTTTAACGCTTAATACAGAACGTGAAGGTATTGAAGATGCTATCAAGCGTAATTTGCCAAATCAGTTTACTGAAGAACAAATCTCCGAAATCATTAAGGTTAGAAAAAGTCAAAGTACAGCTTTCAATAAAGGTTGGCATAGTTTTTCAGCTAAACTAATGAATGAATTAATTCCTGAATTGTATGCGACATCTGATGAACAGATGACAATTCTAACAAGATTAGAGAAATTCAAAGTTAATAAAAAATCATCAAAAAATACAAAAACTATTGATGAAAAAGAAGTCACAGACGAAATTTATAATCCGGTTGTAGCTAAATCTGTTCGACAAACAATAAAAATCATTAACGCAGCGGTTAAAAAATATGGTGATTTTGATAAGATTGTTATTGAAATGCCACGTGATAAGAATGCTGATGATGAGAAGAAATTTATTGATAAAAGGAATAAAGAAAATAAGAAAGAAAAAGATGACGCTTTAAAACGTGCAGCATATCTTTACAATAGTAGTGATAAATTACCTGATGAGGTCTTTCATGGAAATAAACAGTTAGAAACAAAAATTCGCCTTTGGTATCAACAAGGTGAACGTTGTTTGTATTCTGGTAAGCCAATTCCTATTCATGATTTAGTGCATAATTCAAATAACTTTGAAATTGATCACATTTTACCTCTGTCACTCTCTTTCGATGATAGTCTAGCTAATAAAGTTTTAGTTTATGATTGGGCAAACCAGGAAAAGGGACAAAAGACTCCTTACCAAGTAATTGATTCTATGGATGCAGCATGGTCATTTAGAGAAATGAAAGACTATGTCTTAAAGCAAAAAGGACTCGGTAAGAAAAAACGTGACTATCTTTTAACAACAGAAAATATCGATAAAATCGAAGTTAAAAAGAAATTTATTGAGCGTAATTTGATAGATACACGATACGCATCGCGTGTTGTCCTTAATAGTCTCCAATCTGCATTAAGAGAATTGTGTAAAGATACTAAAGTCTCTGTTATCAGAGGTCAGTTTACATCACAACTACGTCGAAAATGGAAGATTGATAAATCGCGTGAAACGTACCATCACCATGCTGTTGATGCTTTGATTATCGCTGCTTCAAGTCAATTAAAACTGTGGGAAAAACAAGATAATCTAATGTTTATAGATTATGGAAATAATCAAGTCGTTGATAAAGAAACAGGAGAAATTTTGTCTGTTTCTGATGATGAATACAAAGAATTGGTATTCCAACCACCGTATCAAGGTTTTGTTAACACGATTTCAAGTAAAGGGTTTGAGGACGAAATTTTGTTCTCTTATCAAGTTGATTCAAAATATAATCGTAAGGTATCTGATGCAACTATCTACTCAACGCGAAAAGCTAAAATTGGAAAAGATAAAAAAGAAGAGACTTATGTTTTAGGGAAAATTAAAGATATTTACAGTCAAAATGGATTTGATACCTTTATTAAGAAATATAACAAAGATAAGACACAATTTTTAATGTATCAAAAAGATCCTCTAACTTGGGAAAATGTCATTGAGGTGATTCTAAGAGATTATCCAACTACAAAAAAATCTGAAGATGGAAAAAATGATGTCAAATGTAATCCATTTGAAGAATATCGTAGAGAAAACGGCTTAATCTGCAAATACAGCAAAAAAGGAAAAGGTACACCGATTAAATCTCTTAAGTACTATGATAAAAAATTAGGAAATTGTATTGATATAACACCTGAGGAAAGCAGAAATAAAGTTATTTTACAATCAATTAATCCTTGGAGGGCAGACGTTTACTTTAATCCAGAGACTTTAAAATATGAACTGATGGGATTAAAATATTCTGATTTAAGTTTTGAAAAAGGTACTGGTAAGTATCATATTTCACAAGAAAAATATGATGCGATAAAGGAAAAAGAAGGAATTGGTAAAAAATCTGAATTTAAGTTTACTCTTTACCGAAATGATTTGATTTTGATCAAAGATACAGCTAGTGGCGAACAAGAAATTTATCGCTTTTTATCTCGAACAATGCCAAATGTAAATCATTATGCGGAATTGAAACCATATGATAAAGAGAAATTTGATGGTGGGCAAGAGTTGATGGAGGTATTTGGAAAAGTAGCAAATGGAGGACAATGTCTAAAAAGTTTGAATAAATCCAACCTCTCAATATATAAAGTTCGCACAGATGTTCTTGGTAATAAGTATTTTGTAAAAAAAGAAGGTGACAAACCTAAATTGAATTTCAAAAATAATAAAAAATAATTACTATATGGGGTTGCAATTTTTATGTAAACGCTATATAATAGTTCTTGCAAGGGACGCCTTGCACGGTTACTTAAATCTTGCTGAGCCTACAAAGATAAGGCTTTATGCCGAATTCAAGCACCCCATGTTTTGACATGGGGTGCTTTTCGTTGTATCAAAGGAGAATATGATGACTTGGAGAGTTGTGCATGTTAATCAAAGTGAGAAAATGCGCTTAAAACTGGATAATATTGTTATCAAGAAATTAGGAGAAGAATATACTATTCCATTAAGTGATATTTCTATTATTGTAGCAGAGGGTGGAGATACGGTTGTTACTCTTAGATTATTAAGTGCTTTAAGTAAATACAATATTGCCCTTATTGTTTGTGATAATCAACACCTGCCTACGGGAATTTACCATGCGCCTAATGGGCATTCGAGAGCTTATAAAAGACTACAAAAACAATTGGAATGGAGTCAAGAGCAAAAGGATAAGCTGTGGCAAATTGTTACTTATTTTAAAATCAATAATCAACAGGATGTATTATCAATATTTGAAAGAGGTATCGAGGCTATTCAATTGCTTGCTGATTATAAGGATAATGTTGAATTAGGTGATAAGACCAATCGTGAGGGACACGCCGCTAAAGTTTATTTTAATGAACTTTTTGGCAAACAATTTACGCGCGTGACTCAACAGGAAGCTGATGTTATTAATGCTGGTTTAAATTATGGTTATGCTATTTTTAGGGCACAAATGGCAAGGATTATTGAAGGGTATGGTCTGAACCCTTTAGTTGGTATTTTTCATAGAAATGAATATAATCAATTCAATTTAGTTGATGACTTAATGGAACCATTTAGACAAATAGTAGATGTTTGGGTTTACCAAAATTTGCGCGATAAAGAGTATTTGAAATATGAGTATCGTCTTAATTTAACTAATCTTTTAAATGCTAAAATTAAATACGGCAATGAAAATTGTACGGTGATTGGTGCTATGGATAAATACGTTCAAGGATTTATAAAATGCATTGATAAAAAGGATACAAGTAAATTCTTTTGTCCAGTCGTTTCTAGTTTAGAATTGGAGTCTTAATATGAGGTATGCAGCAATGAGATTATTATGTTTTTTTGATTTACCAATGGAAACTGCACAAGAAAAAAGAGTTTATCGAAATTTTAGAAAAGAATTAATTGCTAATGGTTTTGAAATGTTGCAATTTTCTGTTTATTATAGAACGTGTCCGAATCGTAGTTTTGCTAATAAGTTCTATAAGAGATTACAACAAAGTAACTTACCAGCTGGTAATGTCAGGCTTTTGGCGGTAACGGAAAAACAGTTTTCAGAAATGACTTTAATAGTTGGTGGTAAAACGAAACAAGAAGAAGTGGTTAGTGATAATAAATTGGTGGTCATATGAGATTACATTTTACACATCCTTATAAGGGGAATTTAGATATTAATTTTGGACAGTTTACGCAGATTATTGGTCAAAATCAACAATTGAAATACTATATATGGCAACTTTTTATGTGGTATTTTGACGGTAAAAAATACTCTGAAGAAGATTTATCGCTTTTTAATCAAGAAGAACCTGAAATTTTATGTGATGATAAGAGTTTAAAGAGAAGCAGTTTTAATATCATTTCAATTTCAAATATTCAAGACTTACTAGAACAAATGTCTTATAAAAAAGGAACAGTTGCTTGTGATTTTATGAAGCTACACTTAAATACTGTTGATGTTATGACTGAAGTTGATGAGATTAATGATAAATTAGATGAAATTTCCTTAACCGTTAATCATAACTTTGATTTATCAATTAAAGATGTGACTTATCATACCGAGAATTGTGCTGTTACTTCTGAACAATTATTGAGCAAATATTTTCAGCCCTATTTTAATTATCAAGGAAAAAATATCTCTTTTGAGTTTGTCGATAACGAGATTAAAGTAATGTTTTTGCTTAAGATGTTGCAGGAGAGATTATCAAACGATACTAATAATATCCTTTTAATTTTCAAAAATATGGATGACTATCTTGATTATTCTTCTTTCATAATTATTTGTAAGACTATTACACAAATGACTGAGAAATTTCCTAATTTTTATTGCACAATTTTCCCGTCAAATGAAAGTTATTTATACGTTACTAAAGAAACAATTGAACATGTTACCATTGTTTCAGACTTTATTGAATCATTGTTTGACTTAGATTTCATGTATGAAAGATTTATTGGTAGATACCCATCAAATAATATTCCAAGTAAAAGTGAGTTTTTGATATTACTTCAGAAAAATGCAAGTTATTTGTTTAGTGATCAGATTTCATATATTAGTTTAGGAATTTCAGATATGGTAGCCATCAAGATTTTAAATAGTTTATACCAGTATGATAAGTCTGTTGTATATCCAATACCTAAGATAGACCCGCTAGAAATAAGCTTTTTAAAGGACAGAGATTGACTTTTTTGTCTAATCAAACTATAATCGATTTGTAGGATACAAAAACTAAAAATGACGATTTGAGGTTTTTGTACTCTCAAGATTTAAGTAACCGTAAAACGGGCTGTGAAGTTTACGTGCGTGATTGTTGGTTTTTGTACTCTCAAGATTTAAGTAACCGTAAAACGTGTGCTGTTGGTATACGCTAACCCATCAGGTTTTTGTACTCTCAAGATTTAAGTAACCGTAAAACCTGGTACACCTCAAACGCTGTGAATTTTACGTTTTTGTACTCTCAAGATTTAAGTAACCGTAAAACCTTGTCCACGAAATCCAATAAGGAAGGCAGGTTTTTGTACTCTCAAGATTTAAGTAACCGTAAAACCATAGCTAATCTTATAAAGCCCAGGAGCGGTTTTTGTACTCTCAAGATTTAAGTAACCGTAAAACCTCTTGAAAGCAAGCTAGGCGAATTAGACTGTTTTTGTACTCTCAAGATTTAAGTAACCGTAAAACGTGAAAGACTTTAAGGCAGAATTAGACCGCGTTTTTGTACTCTCAAGATTTAAGTAACCGTAAAACCAATCGCATTAGAAACTACTGTCACAATCTGTTTTTGTACTCTCAAGATTTAAGTAACCGTAAAACGGAGCATATACAGCTTCGTTGCCTTTGCGGGTTTTTGTACTCTCAAGATTTAAGTAACCGTAAAACCTTGACAGTGAACGTGTTCAAAAGATTTCTGTTTTTGTACTCTCAAGATTTAAGTAACCGTAAAACAACGATTCTTGAAGAGAAAGATAAGCAGCAGTTTTTGTACTCTCAAGATTTAAGTAACCGTAAAACAAACATTTAGAGGTAGTTTTTAATGGCATTGTTTTTGTACTCTCAAGATTTAAGTAACCGTAAAACATCTTGACGGTGATTTTCTAGCCAACTTCTGTTTTTGTACTCTCAAGATTTAAGTAACCGTAAAACGTTAAAGGTATGTATTTGTGGACACGAACTGTTTTTGTACTCTCAAGATTTAAGTAACCGTAAAACATGAGATTTGTAATTCCTATTGAGCCAAAAGTTTTTGTACTCTCAAGATTTAAGTAACCGTAAAACTGCACGAGTGAAACAGATGCATTGACAATGGTTTTTGTACTCTCAAGATTTAAGTAACCGTAAAACACAGCCCTTCTTCATTTGACCGAAAAGCCGGTTTTTGTACTCTCAAGATTTAAGTAACCGTAAAACTTTGTTGTCTTTCAAACAATGCTTTATCTAGTTTTTGTACTCTCAAGATTTAAGTAACCGTAAAACTAACACGGGCGTACCTTTAACACTTGAAAAGTTTTTGTACTCTCAAGATTTAAGTAACCGTAAAACAATTTCCAAAAGATGAGCCTAAAGGTACACGTTTTTGTACTCTCAAGATTTAAGTAACCGTAAAACTTGAAATGGATTAAAACACAAAAAAGGAGAGTTTTTGTACTCTCAAGATTTAAGTAACCGTAAAACAGTTCGCTAGAAAAATCATTCCAAAGCGCAGTTTTTGTACTCTCAAGATTTAAGTAACCGTAAAACCATGAAACCAAAACATTATCCGTATAGCGGGTTTTTGTACTCTCAAGATTTAAGTAACCGTAAAACAAGAGAACCCGATAAGAGATACTCAGACATGTTTTTGTACTCTCAAGATTTAAGTAACCGTAAAACGACGTTTGAAGAATTAAAAGATAATTATCGGTTTTTGTACTCTCAAGATTTAAGTAACCGTAAAACCCAGTTACAGCACTAGTGACATGGTCGGCTGTTTTTGTACTCTCAAGATTTAAGTAACCGTAAAACGATATTGCTAAAATTGAAACCGTTCAGGCTGTTTTTGTACTCTCAAGATTTAAGTAACTTTTGTATTTATTATTTAAAATCGGTTGAAAGGGATTTTATGACTTCAAAAATTTTCTTTGGTGAGTGGATGAGGATGAAAAAATTGATAGCGCTTTTATCGATTTTACAGGAATCTCTGGTGTTATTGTGAATATGAAAGTACTCCTGATAGCATCAAATTAATTATTTTCACTGTTCAATAAGGTAATGGAGCAGGTTTATACTTATCAATTTCGCCCCATTTTTGAATAGTAAATTTGCTGACAATTATGAGTTAAACGGTTATAACATTAAACAATTGATTCTTGATGCGTATGCCAAAAAAGATATTAAGCACTGAGGGCGCTCAGGATGCTTTTAGACGAAATTATTTTATAATATTTAACCTTTTTACCATCTTATGATGCTTTTTTTCTTGAAATGACTTCTAAAACTTTTTATAGCAACGTTTCTGTTTATCTGTTATAATAGAAATAATGATTAATTGTATAGGATTTTAAGATGGATATTCAAGAATTAAAAAAACGACAAGAGAAGATTCGTAATTTCTCTATCATTGCACACATTGACCACGGGAAGTCAACTTTGGCTGACCGTATTTTGGAAAAAACTGAGACGGTTTCTAGTCGTGAAATGCAAGCTCAACTCTTGGATAGCATGGATTTGGAGCGTGAGCGTGGTATCACGATTAAGCTTAATGCGATTGAGTTGAACTACACGGCTAAAGACGGTGAAACCTACATTTTCCACTTGATTGACACCCCAGGACACGTTGACTTTTCATATGAAGTGTCACGTTCTTTGGCGGCTTGTGAGGGGGCAATTTTGGTTGTTGATGCGGCACAAGGTATCGAAGCTCAAACCCTTGCCAATGTTTACCTAGCCCTTGATAATGATTTGGAAATTCTGCCAGTTATCAATAAAATTGATTTGCCAGCAGCAGACCCAGAGCGTGTGCGTCAAGAAATCGAAGATGTGATTGGTCTTGATGCTTCAGAGGCTGTGCTTGCTTCAGCAAAAGCAGGTATCGGGATTGAAGAAATCCTTGAACAAATTGTTGAGTATGTGCCAGCGCCAGCAGGAGATGTTGAAGCACCGCTTCAAGCGCTTATCTTTGACTCTGTTTATGATGCTTACCGCGGGGTTATTCTGCAAGTTCGTATCGTTAATGGTATGGTAAAACCTGGTGATAAGATTCAATTGATGTCAAATGGTAAAACGTTTGATGTTACAGAAGTTGGTATCTTCACGCCGAAAGCTGTTGGACGTGATTTCTTAGCAACTGGTGATGTTGGTTATATCGCAGCATCAATCAAGACAGTTGCTGATACCCGTGTGGGTGATACAGTAACTCTTGCTGAAAATCCAGCAGAAGCACCGCTTCATGGTTACAAACAAATGAACCCAATGGTATTTGCTGGTCTTTACCCAATTGAATCAAATAAATACAATGACCTCCGTGAAGCACTTGAAAAATTACAATTGAACGATGCTAGTCTCCAATTCGAGCCTGAAACATCACAAGCTCTTGGCTTTGGTTTCCGTTGTGGTTTCCTTGGTTTGCTTCACATGGACGTTATCCAAGAACGTTTGGAACGTGAATTCAACATTGATTTGATTATGACAGCACCATCCGTTGTTTACCATGTTAACACGACTGATGGCGAAATGCTTGAGGTGTCAAATCCGTCTGAATTCCCAGACCCAACTAAGGTTGCAAGTATCGAAGAACCATATGTGAAAGCACAAATCATGGTTCCGCAAGAATTTGTCGGAGCAGTCATGGAACTTGCCCAACGCAAACGTGGCGACTTCGTGACAATGGATTACATTGATGAAAATCGTGTCAATGTCATTTACCAGATTCCGCTTGCTGAAATTGTCTTTGATTTCTTTGATAAATTGAAATCATCAACACGTGGTTATGCAAGTTTTGATTACGAAATTTCAGAATACCGTAAATCAAAATTGGTTAAAATGGATATTCTCCTTAACGGTGATAAAGTTGATGCGCTCAGCTTCATTGTTCACAACGAATTTGCTTATGAACGTGGTAAATTAATCGTTGAAAAACTCAAGAAAATCATTCCACGTCAACAATTCGAAGTGCCAATTCAAGCAGCTATCGGTCAAAAAATCGTTGCACGCTCAGATATTAAAGCTCTTCGTAAAAATGTGCTTGCTAAGTGTTACGGTGGTGACGTTTCTCGTAAACGTAAATTGCTTGAAAAACAAAAAGCAGGTAAAAAACGTATGAAAGCTATCGGTTCTGTTGAAGTGCCACAAGAAGCCTTCTTGTCAGTACTTTCAATGGATGACGATAACAGTAAAAAATAAAATGATTAGACAGCTGAAACCTTTTCTTTCAGTTGTTTTTTTGAGAAATTTTAATGCTTCGAGCTAAAGTGAGAAAGAGGTTTGGGGGCGAAATGTCTTTGTTTTGAGATAGTTTCATAATGAATTTGCAAGCTTTTGTTAAGAGTAATTTTAGAGAACTGTTCAAATTTTCAGTTATTTTATGGTACAATAGAATTAAAACTATACCATGGGAGAGTTGTATGAAATTACTGACAAATGTGTCACAATTAAAAGGAACTTTGCGAGTTCCTGGAGATAAGTCAATCAGTCACCGTTCAATTATGTTCGGCAGTCTTTCCAAGGGAACAACAACTGTTCATGATATTTTGCGTGGTGAAGATGTGCTGTCAACAATGCAAGTATTTCGTGATTTAGGGGTTGATATCCAAGACGACGGTAACATCGTAACCATTACAGGTGTTGGCTTTGACGGGCTTAAAGCTCCAAAAAACAAACTAGATATGGGAAATTCAGGAACATCAATCCGCTTGATTTCTGGCGTGTTAGCAGGGCAAGATTTTACGGTTGAAATGTTTGGTGATGACAGTTTGTCAAAACGCCCAATGGACCGCGTGACCATTCCGCTTCGTCAAATGGGAGTTGAAGTGTCAGGGCAAACAGACCGTGATTTGCCACCGCTTACGATGCGTGGTAGCAAAGCGCTTAAACCGATTCATTATCAACTTCCTGTGGCGTCTGCTCAAGTGAAGTCAGCACTTATTTTTGCAGCTTTGCAAGCTGACGGTGAGTCTGTCATCATTGAAAAAGAAAAAACACGCAATCACACAGAAGATATGATTGTTCAGTTTGGTGGCGCAATTGACGTTAATGGCAAAGAAATTCGCATCAAAGGTGGTCAAGAATTTACTGGTCAAGATGTGGTTGTCCCAGGTGATATTTCATCAGCGGCTTTCTGGTTAGTCGCAGGGCTCATTGTTCCAAATGCTAAAGTAACCCTTGAAAATGTCGGTATCAATGAAACACGTACTGGTATCATTGATGTTATCAAGGAAATGGGGGGCAAAATGACCATTTCAAACGTTGATGAGATTGCTAAATCAGCAACGATTACCGTTGAAACATCTGAACTTCACGGCGTTGAAATTGGTGGCGAAATCATTCCGCGTTTGATTGATGAATTACCAATTATCGCTCTTCTTGCCACACAAGCTAATGGTACAACGATTATTCGTGATGCAGAAGAGTTGAAAGTGAAGGAAACAGACCGTATTCAGGTGGTTGCGGATGCTCTTAATGCAATGGGTGCTGACATTACGCCAACAGATGACGGTATGATTGTCAAAGGAAAAACACCTCTCCATGGCTCTAAAGTCAGTACTTTCGGTGACCACCGTATCGGTATGATGACTGCTGTTGCTGCGCTTTTGGTGTCCGACGGAGACGTTGAACTAGAACGAGCAGAAGCGATTAATACAAGCTACCCAAGCTTCTTTAATGATTTGGAGGTACTCTCACGTGGCTAGAATTATTATTGGTTTTATGGGGTCTGGGAAATCAACGATTTCATCATTGTTAGATGAAAATTACATTGATATGGATGCTTTGATTACAGAGCATATCGGCATGTCAATCGCAGACTTTTTCGCTAAAGAGGGTGAAGCTAAATTCCGTGAAATTGAGTCACAAGTGCTTGCGGAATTGGCTGATTCTGACCAAGTCATTTCAACTGGTGGCGGCGTTGTCATCAATCCGATTAACAGAGAGATTTTAGCAAGAAATCCAGAAACGATTTACCTAAAATCAGACTTTGAAACGCTTTATGACCGCATTGAGCATGATACGGAAAATGTTCGTCCTTTGTTTGTCAACAATAGCAAGGAAGCTTTCAAAGAAATCTTTGACGGTCGCCAAGAAATGTATGAAGCAGCAGCTAATCGTATTATTGAAGTGGCTGATAAAACACCTGAAGAAATTGTTGAGGAAATCGGATGAAAGTTGGCTATTTAGGACCAAGTGGTTCTTTTACACATAATGTTGCTGTTAAGGCATTTCCGGAAGCTAATCGCATACCTTTTGCAAATATCACCGAAGTTATCAAATCTTATAAAGAAGGTTTTGTGGATTATGCCATTATCCCTGTTGAAAATTCAATCGAGGGTTCAGTGCATGAAACGTTGGATTACCTTTTTCATCAAGCTGAAATTGAGGCGATTGCAGAAATCATTCAACCGATTAAACAACAGCTTTTAGCAACAACACAAACAAAGAAAATTGAAAAGATTTTTTCACACCCGCAAGCTATTGCTCAAGGGAAAAAATACATTAAAGCACATTATCCAGCAGCAAAAATTGAGATGACGGCTAGTACGGCCTACGCCGCACGTTTCATTGCTGAACATCCAGAGGAAAACTTTGCTGCCATTGCGCCAGTAGCTGCCGCAAAAGAATATGGTTTGGAAATTATTGCCCAAGATATTCAAGAAATGGATGAAAACTACACGCGCTTTTGGGTACTAGGGCATCAAAAACGGTCGTTTGATTGGGCAAAACTCAATCAAAAAGTTTCATTGGCATTGACCTTGCCAGATAACTTGCCTGGTGCGCTTTATAAAGCATTATCTGTTTTTGCTTGGCGTGGCATTGATTTGACTAAAATTGAAAGTCGCCCTCTAAAAACAGCTTTGGGAGAATATTTTTTCATCGTTGATGTTGAAAATAAAAATGATACACTAGTGTCATTTGCGCTAGAAGAATTGAACGTTCTTGGCATTGACTATAAAATCCTCGGACGTTATGATGTTTACAAACTGTAAAATCCTCTGATTTTTGATATTTAGGAATTGTTAAGCGCTTGTGCTGGCTCTAGTCTGATGAAAATGGGAAAGATATGGTATGAGATATGGCAAGAAATAATTTAAGTCGGCATGAAGAGTTAAGATATGAGTATCTTTTAAAGAATCTTGAGTATTTAAGTTTGCGTGAAAAGCAAGAATTTAACTATCTTTACAATAAAAAACAAGCTGGTGAGGTCAACGAGCCACCACGCTCTCAGCCGTCGTCTGCCTATAATGACAATTACTACGATGATTATTATGACGGTACTTATGATAATCAAGCGGATTATTATGATGACGATAACTGGACCTCGCAAGGGCTTCCCAAATACCCAGAAGAAAAAAAGCAGCCGAAACGTTCCTTTAGAAGAACGAGCGAGCAGCAGGCAGAGATTCTTCCAACTTATCAAGACAATTATGAGAATTATAATGAGGCATTTTATCAAGAACCCGAACCTGTAACGCCTAAAAAAGCAAAGAAACCCAAAAAGAAGCGTCGCAAAATTCGTATTAAGCATCTGTTGAAACTTCTTGGTTTCTTGGTGATTCTTGTCATGGCAGGGATGATTTACATGTTTTTCAAAGGTGTTAATGATGTTTCAAGTGGTGAGACAAATTACACGGCGGCTGTGACAGAAACATTCAATGGTGAAGATAGCGATGACGGTACTAATATTCTCATATTAGGAAGTGACCAGCGGGTTACACAAGGATCTTCAGATGCCAGAACCGATACGATTATGGTGATGAATATTGGCAACAGCGACGGAAAAATTAAGTTAGTCAGCTTTATGCGCGATACCTTAGTTAATATTGATGGTGTTAGCTACAATGACTATTCAAATGACCAAAAATTAAATGTTGCTTTTAATATAGGAGAGCAGGATAATAACCAAGGTGCAGAACTCATGCGACAGACGTTGAAAGATAATTTTGATATTAACATCAAATATTATGTCATGGTTGACTTTGCAACCTTTGCAGAAGCCATTGATACCTTATTTCCAAATGGCGTTGAAATAGACGCCAAATTTGGTACGGTTGATGGTCAAGCAGTTTCGTCTGTTGAAGTTCCTGATGATCTCAATATGCAGGCTGACGGTACTGTTCCAAATCAAACGATTGAAGTTAGAACACAAAAAATGGATGGTCGGACTTTGCTCAATTATGCTCGTTTCCGTAAAGATGATGACGGTGATTATGGACGTACTCAACGCCAGCAACAAGTTATTTCTGCCATTATCAACCAGATTAAAGATCCAACAAAACTTTTTACAGGTTCAGCTGCAATTGGTAAAATCTATGCTTTGACCTCAACGAACGTTTCTTATTCATTCCTTTTGAAAGAAGGTTTATCTGTTATCACGAGTGGTCAAGAAGGTATCGAGCAAACAACCATTCCAGCCGAAGGTGACTGGACAGATGACTACGATATGTATGGCGGCTTAGGAATTGCCATTGATTTTGATAAATATCAAGAAGAGTTAAAAGAACTTGGCTTGCGGTAGGAAGAGATATGATATAATAGAGAGGCAGTTAAGCTTCTCTATTTTTATTATGGAGAAAAGCGACCGAGAAATAGAACATTGCCAATTTAGAATTGGCTGAAAGGAAATTATGTTAAGTAAAAATGCTATTGTAGATGCTGAAATCACGGATTTATCACACGAAGGAGCAGGTGTTGCCAAGGTTGACGGTTTCGTCTTTTTTGTTGAAAATGCACTTCCAGGTGAGAAAATCAAAATGCGCGTCTTGAAAGTGAAAAAGAACATCGGATTTGGTAAAGTTGAGGAGTATGTGACAATCTCTGAACACCGCAATCAAGATTTGAATGTGGATTATTTGCGTACAGGAATTGCGGATTTTGGGCATCTTGCGTATGCTGAACAGTTAAAATTTAAACGCAAACAAGTAATGGATAATCTCTATAAAACAGCTGGTATTTCAGATGTCGAGGTGTCAGAAACACTTGGTATGGCGCACCCATACGCTTATCGCAATAAAGCACAAGTGCCTGTTCGTCGTGTTAATGGTCAGTTGGAGACAGGATTTTTCCGTAAACATTCTCATGATTTGATGCCGATTTCTGATTATTATATTCAAAATAAAGAAATTGACCGTTTGATTAATTTTACACGTGATTTGCTTCGCCGTTTTGACCTTAAACCTTATGATGAAAAAGAACAAACTGGATTGATTCGTAATTTGGTTGTTCGTCGTGGGCATTATTCTGGTGAAATGATGCTGGTCTTTGTGACAACACGCCCAAAAATCTTCCGTATTGAGCAAATCATTGAGAAAATTGTGGCAGAATTTCCAGCGGTTAAGTCAATCGTTCAAAATATTAACGATAAAAATACCAATGCGATTTTCGGTAAAGAGTTTAAGACATTGTATGGCAAAGATACGATTGTTGACAGCATGCTTGGCAATCAATATGAAATTTCTGCTCGTTCATTCTATCAAGTCAATACTGAAATGGCTGAAAAGCTTTACCAAACTGCCATTGATTTTTCAGACTTGACACCTAAAGATATTGTCATTGATGCTTACTCTGGTATTGGAACAATTGGGCTTTCATTTGCCAAAAATGTTAAAGCCGTTTACGGCGTCGAAGTGATTGAAGAAGCTGTGGAGGATGCTAAAAGAAATGCTGCGCTAAACAGTATTACCAATGCGCATTATGTTGCTGATTCGGCAGAACATGCTATGGCAACTTGGAGCAAAGACGGTATCAAACCAAGTGTGATTTTGGTTGATCCACCACGCAAAGGCTTGACAGAAAACTTTATCAAAGCCAGCGTTGCCATGCAGCCAGAAAAAATCACTTATATCTCATGTAACCCAGCAACTATGGCGCGTGACATCAAGCTCTATCAAGAACTCGGCTACAAACTCATAAAAGTACAACCAGTTGATTTGTTCCCGAATACGCATCACGTTGAGGCAATATCACTGCTTGTACGAGTTGGTGGAACAGCGAAGTAGAAGCAGTGATACTGCCCATGCGATAATTGTCGTAGAATGAGGAGTTAACGACGAAATGAGACGGTAACAGCGAACCGTTGAGTGCGTAGCTCTACTTGTAAAATTCTAGAAACCTTTGAATGAAAGGGATAATGAAAAGCCTTGATAGCAAGGCTTTTTGTCGTATGGAGAAGAAGTATCAGAGTAAGAATCCAAGTAGAGTGTCTTGATGTGCTAGCGTGATAGGTTATCAATCTATTTCCACAAACCCTGAGAGTATGGACTTGTTTCCACAGAAGAGGAGTTTGTGGAAATGAACATATCCCTTACATTATTACCTAGATGGTCGTTGAAGTTTGAGTTCTATATATTGATACTACATATTTTAAAGTTAGTATTTTTAAATCAGTAAAATAATATCCTTATTTTAAAATTTAGAGAAAAGTAATATAATAGTAGAAAAGAAGAGAGTTCGTGGATGTTAATAAATATAATCTTGTTTACAATCAGAATATTGCCGAGAATAGTCACTGTCTTTTAAAAGCTTTATTCGTAAAAGGTATAGAAATATAATATTTTTTGAAGAGGTAAAGGAGAAAATAAGATCTGTTTAATTTAGGGTACTGATAAATCAGGATGGAGGTGTTTTTTTGAGAACATATGAAAATAAAGAAGAGCTAAAAAAAGAAATAAGTAAAGCATTTGAGAAATATATTTTGGAATTTGATAATATCCCAGAAAGCCTGAAAGATAAAAGAATTACTGAAGTTGATAGAACTCCAGCCGAAAACCTTTCGTATCAGGTTGGATGGACAAGTTTGGTTCTTAAATGGGAAGAAGATGAAAGAAAGGGGCGCCAAGTAAAAACACCATCGGATGAATTTAAATGGAATCAACTTGGTGAGTTATATCAGTGGTTCACGGATACTTACGCTCATTTATCTCTGCAAGAGTTGAAAGCAAAATTAAATGAAAATATTAATTCTATCTATGCAATGATTGATTCGTTGAGTGAGGAGGAATTATTTGAACCGCATATGAGAAAGTGGGCCGATGAAGCGACTAAAACAGCGACTTGGGAAGTGTATAAGTTTATTCATGTAAATACTGTTGCACCTTTTGGAACTTTCCGAACTAAAATCAGAAAATGGAAGAAAATAGTATTATAAATTATATTTCTTATTGGTTAAAAAATTTCATAAAAATGTTTACCAAAGGCGATAAAAGAAAAAACTATCGTCTTTTTCTTTATAAATTATTAGAACGATTAAAAATCAGAGGAACGATTTCATTCCCCACCAAAGTTTAGGTTTTGGTAGGATGTTGCTTAATTTTGTAAAAGCAATCCATCTAACGCTCCAGTTAAATGTTTATAAAAAGAAGCAAAAAGCAATTTCATTTTACTTGAGAGAAGGATTTTTAATTATTTCTGAGAATATAGATGATAATACTCAGGAATTAGAATTGTCTATGACATGGACTAATTTGTAATGGAGAATGAGGAATGTCAAAAGACATTAATAGTAGACTGTACATTTAAGAAGTTTTTGAAAGGCTTTACCAAATTTATGCTTCTGCACGTCAAGAAGTATTAGATTTAGTTAATTTATCAGGTACTTTTATTCCGCTTAATATCGATTCCGATAGAGAGGGATTACTTGACTATTAGATTCTTGTGGCAGAAATTGCAGGGATAATAGTTGGTTTTACTGTATTTACAGTAGATAATTAGCATGGCTATATGTAGATAGGAAATTTATTCGACAATGGATTGGGACAAGGTTAGTTGATGGTGCTTTCAAGCAGATGAATAATACTATTTCAATTGAAGTTTTAGCAGGAAGTATTCTTGAGCTTACATTTTACAAAAAATTCGAATTTGAAATTGTAAATATAAAGACAGGTCGAATGCCAGGAAATGAAGAGTTTTCAGTTTCCGTAAATGATTTGAGGAGCAGAGTTAGTAAGTCTGAACATATTTTTGTTTTTATATGCTATAATCATCATAGAGCAGTTAATAAGAAAAGAGAATAATATGTTAGTTGATAAATTACAAGAGCAGTCCGATTTGACTCCTCAAGAGCAAGTGGTTGCGTCCTTTATTTTGGAGAACATGAAAATGATTCCCTCCTTTTCTGCTCAAGGATTGGCAGGAAAATCATTTACTAGTAAGGCAACGGTTGTTCGTCTGTGTCAAAAACTAGGCTTTTCTGGGTTCCAAGAGTTCAAATTACAATTGTTAGCAGAATGGCATGAAAAGCAACGACTTGATGCATTATTGTCAAAGGAGCCAATTTCTTCCCATACAAATTTTGAGGATCTCCTAGATATTCTTCCGCAGATTTATGATAAAGCTTTAACCAATACTAGATTTACTTTAAGAAAGCAACAACTTCCAAAACTTATAAATTTTATTGAAAAATCGGATCAGATAATTTTTTTAGGGACTGGTATTTCGTATATCTCAGCACAAGCTGCTGCATTTAAGTTTTCAAATTTAGGGCTACAAGCAACCGCTATGGAATCTCTTAATAAGCATTTTCTTGCACTCAATGAAGGTAAGAAAACAGTATTTTTCCTTATCAGCTTTACTGGAAAAAACGAGTCCATTCTTCAGATGGCACGTTATTTAAAACAGGAAGGGTTTTGTCCCATTGTTGGATTAGTTGGTCCTTATTATGAACAATTAAAACCTTACTGTCATGAGATTATAGAATTGCCTAATCGAGAAAGCTTGATTGGTTTGGATGTTGTCAGTAGTAATATCAGCTTGACGTATATTATCGATCTTCTATTTTCAATGTATCTAGCCAAAACATATGATAAACAAGTCAAAGTAAACCTATCTAATCGACCAAAATAAAACACATTGAACCTTTGTTACAGAAAACAAAGGTTTTTTTTTATGATTACTGGACCATTTGTCCAAAATATTGAAATAAAATTGTAAGCGTTATCTGAAGTTGTTATACTAGCTCTGTCAAAAAAGACATTAGGGAGGAAAATATGAAAAAATATCAAGCCTTAGCACAAGATATTGTTGAGCATATCGGTGGAAAAGATAATGTCACAGGACTTGTCCACTGTATCACACGCCTACGCTTTAATTTAGTTGATGAATCAAAAGCAGATGATGATTATCTAAAAGCACTAGATGGCGTTGTAACTGTCATGAAAAGTGGAGGACAGTATCAAGTTGTTATCGGTAACCATGTTGCAGATGTCTATGAAGAAGTTCTGCCTTTGCTGAATATTACAGATTCTAAAGTAAGTAGTCAGCCAGTAAATGTAAAATTATTCGACAGAATGATCGATACGATTTCTGGAATTTTTCAGCCAGTTCTAGGCATTATGGCTGCTTGTGGAATGGTTAAAGGTTTCAATACCTTGTTTGTTACCTTAGGTTTATATGAAAATACTAGTGGTGTCTATCAGATTTTAAATGCTGTTGGAGATGCTATGTTTACCTTTATGCCTCTGTTTCTAGGATATACGGCGGCGAAAAAATTTAAGTTGAAACCAATGCTTGGTTTAGCAATTGGAGCGGCTCTCTGTTATCCAGCAATTCAAGCAAGTAGTTTATCCGCAAATTCAGAAGCTTTGTTTACTCTATTTGAAGGTAGCGTTCTAGCATCACCAGTCTATATCAATTTTCTTGGCATCCCAGTAATTGCGATTGATTATACAGGAACAGTTATTCCTGTTATTCTAGCAGTTTGGTTTGCTTCAAAATGTGAACGGGTATATAATCGTCTCATTCCAGACTTGGTGAAATTCTTCTTTGTGCCAATGTTGACGATGTTAACCGTTATTCCAGTGACTTTATTGGTATTGGGTCCTCTGGCAACATTTGGTTCAACCTTAATTTCTCAATTTACCCTTGCTGTGCGTGACATCAGTCCACTTTTAGCAGGTGCGTTAGTAGGGGCAACTTGGCAAATTCTAATCATTTTTGGTCTTCATTGGGGCTTTATTCCAGTGTATATCAATAACGTGATGACATTGGGTTATGATAATGTCATGATGCCATTCTTTGCTTGTACCTTTGCAACATCGGCTGTAGTGTTGGGCATTTATTGCAAGACTAAAAATCAGAAATTAAAAGAGATGGCTATTCCTAACTTTATATCAGGAATTTTTGGTATTACGGAACCAGCTATTTACGGGATGTTGTTACCATTAAAAAAACCATTTATTATCAGCTGTATCGCAGGAGGAATTGGTGGTGCTTTCTATGGACATTTCAATTTTAGAAAATTTATCATGGGTGGTATGGGAATTTTCGAATTGCCTAATATGATGAATCCAGATGGAAGCATGGGGAATATTATTGTTGCTTTTGTAGGGATTCTTATCTCGATGGTTGTCGGGTTGATCTTAACTTTAATGTTCTATAAAGAAGATGAATTAGTGCAGAATGAGTCAGAAGAAAAAGATACTATTCTTTTAAGCCCTTTAGAGGGAGAAGTCGTTCCACTAGAAAGTATTGAAGACCAAGCTTTTGCTTCTGGAATGCTGGGAAAAGGTTTAGCAATCATTCCAAGTCAAGGAACTTTAAAATCTCCTGTTGATGGTGAGATTATAGCATTATTTCCAACTGGCCATGCCATAGGATTAAAGAGCGATAGTGGAATTGAAATTTTGATTCATATTGGAATGGATACTGTGCAGTTAAATGGTAGAGGCTTTTCAACTAAAGTGACTGCTGGTGAACACGTTCAAAAAGGTCAAGTATTAATAGAATTTGATCAGAAACTTATTCAATCGGAAGGCTACTCGCTGGTAACACCAGTGCTAGTTACAAATTGGGAAGAGTTTTCTGATATGACGATTGAGAATCAACAGGATATCGCATTTGGTCAAAAGATGATCTCTGTTAGAAAGTAGATAGTATGGACAATGAATTTTTATGGGGAGTAGCAACAGCTGCCAATCAATGTGAAGGTGGTATAGAACAACGAGGTAAGGCATTAGTTGATGTTATTCCATTTGGAGAGCAGCGTTTTGGTGTCATGAAAGGTGAAATCTGTCATAACACCCTTCAGAATGATACCTATTTTCCTGGAAGGCAAGCAATCAATATGGCAGAGAACTACGATACAGATATTGATTTATTAATAGAATTAGGAATAAATGCTTATCGGTTATCCTTTTCATGGTCACGTATTTTTCCAAAAGGTAATGAAGATAAACCGAATCCTAGTGGTTTAGCTTTCTATGATAAGATTATTAATAAGCTTTTAGACAATAGTATTGAGCCGATAGTAACTATTTGTCATTTCGACTTACCTCTTTATCTGGTAGAAGAATTTGGCGGATGGGGAGATAGGCAGGTTGTTGATTATTATTTGAATTACTGTGAAGTCTTATTCCAGCATTTTAAAGGACGCATCAAGTATTGGATAACCTTTAATGAAATCAATATGATTTTACATTTACCATTCTTAGCCGCAGGTTTGTATGTATCAGATAAATCTTACCCTCTGGAGTACATTTATCAAGCAGCACACCATCAGTTAATTGCCTCAGCTAAAGCGACTAAGTTAGCTCATGAAATTTCAAAAGAGAATAACATTGGTTGTATGCTAGCAGCTGGAAAGGTTTATTCCTATTCAGCAAATCCAGAAGATGTTTGGTTAGCTTTGGAAAAAGATAGGGAAAACTATTTCTTTACAGATGTTCAAGTCAGGGGAGAGTATCCTACTTATGCACAAAAGTTTTTCAAAAGGAATGACATCAATTTGTTGATTCCTGAGGAGGATTTACTATTACTAAAAGAATACACGGTAGATTATATCAGTTTATCTTATTACAATAGTCGTTGCGTATCAGCTGATGCTTCTTTAGCAACGAATTCGGGGAATTTATTCGCATCTGTTTCAAATCCTTTTTTGGAGACGAGTCAGTGGGGATGGCCAATCGACCCGTTGGGTTTTAGAATCACATTGAATGAATTATATGATCGTTATCAAAAACCTTTGTTCGTTGTAGAAAATGGTTTGGGTGCGATTGATTCTTTGGATGAACATAATGAGATTGATGATACCTATCGTATTAACTATTTATCAGATCATATTACTGCCCTATTAAAGGCAAAAGATGAGGATGGTATTCCTATATTAGGTTATACGATGTGGTCTGGGATTGATATCATTAGTGCAACAGGAGGACAAATGTCGAAACGATACGGTTTGATATATGTAGATATGGATGATCAAGGACAAGGAACCTTGAAACGAATACCAAAAGCTTCTTATCGTTGGTATCGAGAAATGATTAGAGAGAACCGTTAGATAGATAATTAAACCAGCCGAGCAATTCCTTTAGTTGCTTGGTTGTTTCAATTTTAAAGATAAAAATAACCAATAGACCACCGTGTGTTGTTTGGCACGCATGTTAGTATGAGTGAGACTAAAATTAGTCATTATGTATGTTTGTTGTTTGCTTATAGGTATAGCGGCAAATAAGCTGATTTTCATATAAGGTATTTACCTCAAATATAAGTAAGTGATATTGGTTATCCCTAGATTTTTCTTTTTTAGGACAAAGTAATTCTTACGAGATGTTACTATTGTTTTGAGGATATCAGCGGCAGGAAAGTCAATGGAATGTTCATATTGGAGTAGCAGTAGAAGTTACATCCAAAATCTTGGTAGCTCTTACTGTATCCACTTGAGGGTGGTCACGCTGAAACTTAATTTGATTCATAGAGTATCTTTTCGACAAGTTCAATACTAATAATATCTTTCAATTTCAAATCGATATGACCTGTTTGAATTTTTATCAAAATGAAATCTTTTTGTCAGATTTGATATTGTGTCAGTGTAGGAAATACGTTTGTTTTTTTAATTACATGGATGCGTGTGGTCAGTTACTCAGCGTATAGTTCACTGAGGAGTAACAAATGCCTCTCTAGTGACAAACCTGACATGTAAGCTACTTTGTCTGCATCATTAGTAAGTGCTGAAGTATGATCAGATAGCATATATGGCTTTTTACTTTGGGTGGGGAAGGATTAGAGAAAGAATATTTATTGGGGGTGGGAGTGTAGGTTTGATAGCTGGAGGATTATTTCCCTTAACAAGGAGTGTTAGTTATATATATTATTTTTTTAAGTATATATAAGATAATAATTATTGATAGTCTTTCATTATTCAGTATTTTTCATTTTAAAACAAAAATTTTCAAATTTTGAAAATAGGTTGAAAGCGCAGTCATGTTAAGATATCATGTATTCAAACCTAGGGAAATTTATATAGGAGGTGCTCTAGATGAGCAACAATAAAGAAACAGCGAAGCAAATTATTCAAATAATTGGCGAAGATAATATAACGTTTATGACCCACTGTGCAACTCGATTACGATTGAATGTTGCTGACGAGAATAAAGTAGATTTGAATGCTCTTGATCAAGTGCCTGGTGTAATAAAAGCTCAGGTTAAGAGCGGACAACTACAAGTTATTATAGGAGCAAAAGTAGCTCAGGTATTCGAAGAAGCTTCGAAGCTGGTGACACTATCAGAAGATCAAGTTCAAAGTACAGAAATTAAAAAGAATATTATCGCCCGTGTTGTGGAAGCAATTTCTGGTTGTTTTGGTCCTGTTATTCCAGTTTTGATTGGTTGTGGTATGGTTAAGTCAGTAGCTGCAATCCTAACAACACTTAATTTGGTTGACCCAACAAGTGGTACTTATCAAATTATTAGTTTGATAGGAGACCTTTTGTTCTACTTTTTCCCATTCTTTTTAGCAGTTAGTGCTGCAAAAAAATTCAAAACACATGAGTTTCTAGCTGTAGCCCTAGCAGGTGCATTAATGTATCCTACTATCCAAAATGGTGCACTACAAGCAGCTGAGACAGGAGTGAATAGCCTATCTTTCCTAGGCTTACCGGTTCTATTTGTAAACTATAAATCTACAATCATCCCAATCATTTTAAGTGTGTGGATAATGTCTTATGTTTACAAGTGGGTTAATAAACTAATTCCAGATACTTTTAAAGTATTATTTGTGCCAATGATAGTTCTATTTATCATGGTTCCACTTGAACTCATTGTAATTGGACCTTTCGGAACATATATTGGTCAAGGTGTTGCTAAAGTGGTTAGCTACCTCTATACTACAAATGGTGTACTTGGTGCCTTGTTATTTGGTACTTTCCGTCCTTTGCTAATTATCTTTGGAATGCATTATGCAATTACTCCAATTAACGCTCAATTGATAGCAGAGTATGGGTACTCAGTCATTTCTCCAGCTAACCTGACTGGGAATTTGGCCCAGGCTGGTGCGACACTTGCTACATTCTTCCTTTTAAAGAAAAAGTCTGAAAAAGCAGAGGCACTTTCAGCGGGTGTTACAGCATTATTTGGAGTTACTGAGCCAGCAATGTTTGGTTTCAACTTGAAATACAAAAAACCAATGATTTGTGCAATGATTGCTGGTGGTATCGGTGCTGCATATATCAACTTCTGGGGTGGAGGTGCGACAGCAGTTATTCTTCCTGGTTTACTTGCTTTACCAACTTACATTGCCGACAATTATATTCATATTATCATCGGTATCTCTATCAGTATTGCATTAGCAATGATCGGTACTTTGGTACTTGGTATTGGTAATAAAGCTAAATCTGACGAAACTACTATTGTATCAGCTACAAAATTAGATGTGAAGCCTTTTGCGAAGGGTGAAGTAGTAGAACTTAATAAAGTTAACGATGCAGTCTTCTCAACTGGAGTTATGGGAAATGGATTTGCCATTGTTCCAACTGAAGGAAAAGTTTTTGCACCATTCGCAGGTAAGGTTACAATGGTTTTCGAAACTAAGCACGCTATTGGATTACGAAGTGATAATGGTGTAGAAGTACTTGTTCATATTGGACTGGATACTGTCAATCTTAAGGGGGAGCATTTTAATGTTCACATTAAAGAAGGAGATACAATTGAGGCAGGTCAATTACTAGTAGAATTTGACTTGGAAAAATTGAAAGAACTAGGTTATGATACAATTATCCCATTTATTGTGACCAATGGTGCTGAGTTTGCTCAAGTCACTCCAAAACTTTCTTCAGATTCCATTGAATTTGCACTAGCCTAATTTTTAGAAAAGGATATAATATGACATTCCCAAAAGATTTCTTATGGGGAGGTGCTATTGCAGCAAATCAGGCGGAGGGCGCTTATCTTAAAGATAAGCACTCTCTATCTGTTATGGATGTAGTACCTCTTGGTGAAAAACGTCGAGCTGTAAAACAAGGCTTTATTGATTATCGGATTTTTGACGAACAAAATACTTACTACCCAAGCCGAACAGGTATTCAATTTTACGACAGGTATGAAGAGGATATTAAGTTATTAGCTGAATTAGGTATCAAGTGTTTTAGAACCAGTATCTCTTGGACACGAATTTTTCCAACTGGTGTAGAAAATAAACCGAATCAGGAAGGCCTAGATTTTTATCGTAGAGTTTTTGAGTTGTGTCGCTCATATAAAATTGAGCCACTAGTTACGATTAGCCACTTTGATATTCCTGTTTACTTAATTGACTCCATTGGTGGCTGGAGAAACCGTGAGATGATTTCTCATTATACAAAGTATGCTAGAACTCTATTTGAGAATTATAAAGACTTGGTTCGAAACTGGATTACTTTTAACGAAATAAACGTAATTTTGCACAACTCTTTCTCAGGAGGAGGATTAGAATTATTCGGTGAAGAAAATGTTGCTCAAATTCGTTACCAAGCAGCTCATCATCAACTGATAGCAAGTAGCCTAGCTGTAAAAATTGCTCATGAGATTAATCCGAATAATAAAGTAGGATGCATGTTAGCTGCCGGTGACTATTATCCTTATTCTTGCCATCCAGAGGATATTATGATGGCATTGGACAAAAATAGAGAAAGCTATTTCTTTATTGACATCCAATGTCGTGGACAGTACCCCGCCTATTCTAAGCGAAAATTCAAAGAGTTGGATGTAAAACTAAAGATTGAAGATGGTGATTTGGAAATTTTATCAGAAAATACAGCAGACTTTGTGGCATTGAGTTACTATACCTCTCGATGTATCTCTCATGATAAACAGGATGAAACATCTTCAAATTTGATGACTTCAGTTAAAAATCCTTACATTTCAAGTAGCGATTGGGGTTGGCAAATTGATCCGCTTGGATTACGTATCACTTTGAATACACTATATGACCGTTATCAAAAGCCGCTGTTTATTGTAGAAAACGGTCTTGGTGCCAAAGATCAAGTAGTTGACGGTCAGATTCATGATGATTATCGAATCGATTATATAAGTAAGCATATTCAGATGGTTAGTGAAGCTATTGAGGATGGTGTTGAAATCATTGGTTACCTAGTTTGGGGGATTATTGATTTAGTAGCGGCCTCCACAGGTGAAATGTCTAAACGCTATGGAATGATTTATGTAGATGCGGATAATGCAGGCCATGGTAGCTTTGACCGTCTTAAAAAGTCATCATTTGAATGGTACAAGAAAATAATTGCTTCCAATGGGTTAGAGTAATTTTTCCAGATTTTGAAAAACTATATTATTCGTTGTAAGTAAGTGATAAAATAAAGAAAAATGAAAGTAGGTAAGATATGGTAAAAGTAGCAGTACTTGTAGCCCCTGGATTCGAAGAGGGGGAAACACTGACAATTGTAGATATTATTCGTCGGGCAAATATTGAGTGTGAATTGGTTGGTACAGATGAAATTGTAACTGGAGCTCATGACATTACAGTCAAATGTGATGTAATTTTAGATGCGAATCTTTCAGATAGTTACGATATGGTTGTTTTACCAGGAGGTCGTCCAGGTGCAGACAATCTTAGAGATAATGAATCGGTAATTAAAGTAATTAAAGAGATGGATGCAGAAGGAAAATGGGTTGCAGCTATGTGTGCAGCTCCAATTGCATTGGAACAAGCTGGTATCCTTGAAAATCGAAATTATACTGCATACGTAGGTTACCAAGATATTATCAAAGTTGGTAATTTCAAAGAAGATATTGTGGTAGTTGATAAAAATTTAGTTACCAGTCGTGGTCCAGCCACAGCCTATGAGTTTGCATATGCGTTAGTTGATGTACTAGGCGGTGATTCTATTGCAGTAAAAAAACGTATGGTTTATACAAATGCATTTGATGTTGAGGAGGGAAAAATCTATGGCTAAGGTTGCAGTATTGATGGCAGAAGGATATGAAGAAGGAGAAACTTTGACAATTGTTGATATCCTCAGACGTGCGGATATTGAGACAGCTACATTCTATTTTGGAGATGATGAGTTTGTCAAAGGTATGCACAATATGTATATCAAAGCAGACAAAAAATTTGGTTCTGAAGTGTATGAATATGATGTAGTTGTTCTACCAGGGGGACGACCAGGCGGTGCAAATCTTTTAGCAAATCCTGAAGTCATAAAATTGGTTAAAGATATCAATGCTACAGAAGGAAAATATATTGGAGCAATGTGTTCAGGAACTGTTGTGCTATCTGAAGCAGAGGTTATTGATGGTAAGGATGTCACCGGTTATACTGGTTATGCAGAGAAACTAATTGGTGGAAACTTCAAGGAAGATGTTGTAGTTTTTGACAAAAATATTATTACAAGCCAAGGACCAGCTACTCCATATCCATTCGCATATAAAATCGCTGAAGTACTCGGTAAAGATACGGCAGTATTAAGAGAACGAATGTTGTATAATTTTGCTTGTGGTCGTTAGAAAAGAGCAGATATGATTTATGGAAAATTACCAGTTGTATTTTTGGGACTTTTAGCAAGTGAAAAGAAAGGTTCTACGAATAGTATAATTGCAAGTTATATACTGGAACATCTTGAAGATATGAAGGATATTGGTATTCAGCAATTTGCAGAAGATTGTAACGTCTCTACCTCTTCTATCTCAAGATTTTGTCGTGATGTAGGCCTTGAGGGCTTTTCCGAATTAAAAATGATTTTGAATCAAGCCAATTTACAAAAAGGCCCTGAAGCTAGTCAAGGTTGTTTTCAAGAACGAAAAAAATCATATACGGAAATGACACAATCAGCCATTCAACAAGTTTCTGATTCTCTAAATGAACCGGATGTAATTGAGTTAGTCCAGGATATTATTAATCATGAAAAAGTAGCAGCATTTGGATTGATGAAGGCTGAGACTGCAGCTCTCATTTTACAGAGTGACTTACTGATGTATGGTAAACAGATATTTTCAAATTTGTCTTTTAGAGAGCAAACAGATTATATACTTAATGCTGATGAACAACATCTAATAATATTATTTTCTTTCACAAGTTCTTATTTCGATTATGCTCCATTAAAGCCTTTTTTACGAAAAAAGAATCGCCCTAGGATTTGGATGGTAACTGGTGGTAATACTAATGTTCCTTCCTTTGTTCATAAATGTTTAAGGTTTAAATCAACACAGAATCATTTTGAACATCCGAGCCAATTAGATTTTGTCGCGACGATAATTGCTCAAGAATATAATTTTTTGAATAAAAAATGAGTTTCAATTAAAAATTGTTGGTGATAAAAAGAACAATCTAGTTTGTAATATCATTAAGTTAAGAGATTCTATTACTACTATTTAATAGAATCTCTTTTTCTATGCTAAACTAAAGAGATTGAGGTGAGCTTAGGTTTTTACAGATTAAAGACTGTCTTTTGCAAAGTAGCCAAGCAACTCTTTCTCAAAAACAAAACCTTGTCATCAATCTAGAGCACTCCTTTCCCCCTCATATGTAAGATTTTGAGAACGATAGTCGAAATGAAACTGATTTTTGATATTAACTTTTCTGATATTATTTGTATGATGAAACAAAAAAACACTTGAAATATTCAAGCTTTTAATATTTATTAAAAATAAAAACGCTAAAACGGCTTAAAAATGCATAAAATGGTGTTTTTATGCATATTTTACCGTTTCCTTCCATAAAAGTATGTAAAATGAGTGAAAAATAAATATAACTAAGTTTTTTGGAAAAATTAATTAATTTACAAATTTTCTGTATTTTTAGAAAATAGTATGTTATAATGGTTAACATACCAAAAGAAAGTTTATGGTAGGAGGATCCCATTATGGAGATTAAAAAATGGAAACGTGTAGGTCTAGGAGCTGTGACCTTGTTATCAACAGTTGTTTTAGCAGCTTGTGGCAATAGCAGTAGTTCATCAGCTTCTTCAAGTGATGAAATCAATTGGTTTATTCCAACTGAAATTAGTACCTTGGATATTTCAAAAGTTACAGATACTTATTCATCAATTGCAATTGGTAACTCAGGAAGTAACCTTCTTCGTCGTGATGAAGATGGCGAGTTACAACCTGATTTGGCTGAAAAAGTAGAAGTATCTGATGATGGCTTGACTTATACAGCAACACTTCGCGATGATCTTAAATGGTCAGATGGAAGTGATTTGACAGCAGAAGACTTTGTCTATAGTTGGCAACGTATTGTTGCCCCAGCAACGGCTTCAGAGTACGCTTACCTTGTATCAGATGCACACGTCTTGAATGCTGAAGAAGTTATTGCAGGAACTAAAAGTGTTGATGAATTGGGTGTCAAAGCTGACGGAAATAAACTTATTTTCACTTTATCTGCTCCGTCACCACAGTTTATGAGCTTGCTTTCATTTGCAAACTTCATGCCACAAAGTAAAGACTTTGTTGAAGAAGCAGGTGATGATTACGGAACAACTTCTGAAAAATCATTGTATTCTGGACCATATACCGTTGAAGATTGGAACGGTACAAACGGAACGTTTACTCTTGTGAAAAACAAATACTATTGGGATGCTAAAGATGTTAAGACTAAGAAAGTAAACATCCAAACGATTAAGAAACCAGATACAGCTGTGCAAATGTATAAAGATGGTGATCTTGATTATGCAAACATCTCAAATACTGAAGCAACATACAAAGCTAATAAAAATCGTGATGATGTTGTTGACGTTCCAGAAGCTACAACAGCCTACATGGTTTATAACCAAACAGGTACTGTAACTGCTTTGAACAACACTAAAATTCGTCAAGCCCTTAACTTGGCAACTGACCGTGAAGGAATTGTCAAAGCTGCGATAGATACTGGTTCAACAGTTGCGACAGCTCTTGCGCCTACGGGTCTTGAAACATTGCCAGATGGTGCTGATTTGGCTGAATACGTTTCTCCAGGTTATAGCTATGATGAAGAAGCAGCAGCTAAACTCTTCAAAGAAGGTTTGGCAGAACTTGGTACTGATTCAGTTACATTGACAATCACGGCTGATTCAGATGCACCAGTTGCAAAAGCTGCAGTTGACTATATCAAAGAAACTTGGGAAAATACTCTTTCAGGTTTGACAGTCGAAGAAAAATTCGTTACTTTCAAACAACGTCTTGAAGATACTAAAAACCAGAACTTTGATGTAGCTCTTGTGCTTTGGGGTGGTGACTATCCAGAAGGTTCTACTTTCTATGGTCTGTTCACTACTAACTCATCTTACAACTACGGTAAATTCTCAAATGCAGATTATGATGCGGCTTACCAAAAAGCAATCACAACAGATGCTTTAGACCCAGCGGCTGCTGCAGACGATTATAAAGCCGCTGAAAAAGCACTTTATGACAATGCGCTTTATAACCCAATCTATTTCCGTAGTGGTAAAGGACTTCAAAATCCAGACCTTAAAGGACTTGTTCGTAGCTCAACTGGTTTATCAGTAGATTTTACTTACGCATATAAAGAATAAATCCAATCAAATTAATGTAAAACAAGGTTCGGGCATTGCCCGCCTTGTTTTCTTTGTGCCTTGAAAAATGATACAATAGATAGGAAATCGTTTAAAAAATGTAAGAATAGGTAAAGGAAAGAAGATGCGTTTAGATAAATTTTTGGTAGAAGCAGGCATAGGATCGCGGACGGAAGTCAAACAACTGCTAAAGAAAAAACAAGTGCTTGTTAATGGCAAAGTAGAAATATCACCTAAAACACAGATTGATGAGAAGGCCGATCAGATTAGGTGTCAGGGGCAGACTCTTTCTTATGAAAAATACGTTTATTATATGTTGAATAAACCAAAAGGTGTGATTTCAGCAACGGAGGATAATCATCATAAAACCGTCTTAGATTTACTCGATAAGACAGCTTGGGATAAGGAAGTTTTTCCAGTTGGGCGTTTGGATATTGATACGCATGGGCTTTTACTATTAACTAATAACGGTAAGTTAGCGCATGCCATGCTATCTCCTAAAAAACATGTTGATAAAACTTACCGAGCCAAAGTTGCTGGTCTGATGACGACTACTGATGTGGCAGCTTTTGCCAATGGTATTGACTTGAAAGATTTCACTTGTCAGCCAGCGCAGTTGGTGATTCTTGAAATAAATGAAGCAGAAAGAACAAGTGTTGTTGAAATTACCATTAAAGAGGGAAAATTCCACCAAGTCAAACGCATGGTACAGGCTTGTGGCAAAAAAGTGACAGATCTTCAACGTCTCAGCATGGGGCCACTTCAATTGGATAAGCAATTGGCTCTTGGAGAGTGGCGTCGATTAACAGATGATGAGTTAGCAAGCCTTGAAGAATTTGATGTTGAATTGTAAATTTCTGCAGTAGTTATTTGATTATTTGGGGCAATCATGTTAAGATAATACTAATAAATTCAATGAGCGAGGTGTATTAAAGTGGCATTTGGTGAAAACGGACCACGTAAAAAAACAGCGTTTGAAAAACTGACTTTAGTAGTTGTTATCTTAATGGTTCTAGTAACCGTAGGTGGTCTTATTGCGACTGCAATTGGTTCAATTATTTAAAGAACGCTGAAGAGGCGTTTTTTTATGCTTTAACCCATCAAACTTTAAAGTAATTTTTACAATAATGAAAGAATAGGAATTAATAATGAGTATGTTTTTAGATACTGCCAAAATTAGCGTAAAAGCTGGTCGTGGTGGTGACGGAATGGTTGCCTTTCGTCGTGAAAAATACGTCCCTAACGGTGGACCTTGGGGCGGTGATGGCGGTAAAGGTGGTTCAGTCATCTTTAAAGTTGACGAAGGGCTTCGTACCTTGATGGACTTCCGTTATAATCGTATTTTTAAAGCCAAATCTGGTGAAAAAGGGATGACAAAGGGAATGCACGGACGTGGTGCGGAGGACCTTATTGTCCGGGTCCCACAAGGGACAACTGTTCGTGATGCGGAAACCAATAAAGTGATTACTGACCTTGTTGAGAATGGTCAAGAATTCGTTGTTGCTCGTGGCGGACGTGGTGGACGTGGTAATATTCGCTTTGCGACACCACGTAACCCAGCACCTGAAATCGCTGAAAATGGTGAACCTGGTGAGGAACGTAACCTTCAATTAGAATTAAAAATCTTGGCTGACGTTGGTTTGGTTGGATTCCCATCAGTTGGTAAATCAACATTGTTGAGTGTTGTGACAGCTGCTAAACCTAAAATTGGTGCTTACCACTTTACAACAATCGTGCCTAATCTTGGAATGGTTCGTACCAAATCAGGTGATAGCTTTGCTATGGCTGACCTTCCAGGGTTGATTGAGGGCGCTTCACAAGGTGTTGGACTAGGTACACAATTCCTTCGCCATATTGAGCGTACACGCGTTATCTTACACGTGATTGATATGTCAGCTAGTGAAGGTCGTGACCCGTATGAAGATTATGTTTCTATTAATAATGAGCTTGAAACCTATAATCTTCGTTTGATGGAACGTCCACAAATCATTGTTGCAAATAAGATGGATATGCCAGAAGCGGAAGAAAACTTGAAAATTTTCAAAGAAAAATTGACAGCGAATTATGATGATTTTGAAGAGATGCCAATGATTTTCCCAATTTCAAGCTTGGCACATCAAGGACTAGAAAATCTAATGGAAGCGACAGCAGAATTACTTGCTAAGACAGATGAATTCTTGCTTTACACTGATGATGACATGATTGACGAAGAAGTTTATTATGGCTTTGCTCCAGATGAACGTCCATTTGAAATTTCACGTGATGACGATGCTGCTTGGGTATTGTCAGGTGAAAAACTTGAAAAACTCTTTGTCATGACGAATATGGAACGTGATGAATCCGTTATGAAATTTGCTCGCCAATTGCGTGGTATGGGGGTTGATGAAGCCCTTCGTGAACGCGGAGCTAAAGACGGAGACATTGTCCGAATCGGAAACTTCGAATTCGAATTTGTGGATTAACCTGCCACTTGTCGTTGATAGCTTAGCTATCTAACGACAAGACAGCAAGCTCTATATGGAGCTTGCCTAGGCATCTTACTAGTTCGAAAATGGTTCATTATCGAAACCATTTTCTCATGTCGTAACGTATGTTCTAACGACGTGTTTGATTGCTGTGCTGGTTTGCTTAAATTGGAAGAATTATAAATTTTAAAGATTAATAGGAATTGTGATGATTCACAATTGAGCTTATATTACATTTTACTGGAGGTTCTTATGGGTGATAAACCGATATCTTTTCGAGATAAAGATGGTAATTTTGTATCAGCAGCCGATGTTTGGAATGCTGAAAAGCTAGAAGAACTTTTCAATACCCTTAATCCAAATCGACGTTTGCGCTTGGAGCGTGAAAAATTAGCTAAAGAAAAAGCAGATGAAGCCAAGGATCAAGAATCATAATACTCGCCTTACTTACCTGCATAAAACTCGTTTTTCAATCTCTAAGCTCGTGAAAAACTGTCCACTGGACAGTTTTAGATTGAAGAAAAAGTCCATTTTGGATATTTTTCTTCAATCTTTTTTTCTTTTTGTTAAAAAATAAAAACCCTTAGGAACACCGTTATATCAGCATTTCTAAGAGTTTATTCAAATCGATAGACACACTCTAAATTTACAATATTTATACTGCTGAGAGGGTTTGTCTACGCTCTGAAACTGTCCACTGGACAGTTTTTTTAATATTTTTGAAGTTCTTTGTCAGTTAATTGATAACGCAGATTAGCAATGTCGTCAATGAATTTTCTATCGTGAGAAACACTGATAATACAGCCGTTAAAAATTTTTAAAAGTTTTCTGATTAATGGCTGACTAGTTGGTGAAAAATGCCTTGTCGGCTCATCAAGAATTAAGATATGATTTTGGGCTAAAACCATACGTGCTAAGAATAGTTTTGCTTTTTGCCCACCTGAAAGTTCAAGGACGGAGTGTTCGATTTCTTGTCTTGTAAATTGAAGGCTGGCAAGGAGTGTTCGAGCTTTTTCGCTGTCTGATACCTGTGTTAAAAATGTTAGAGCGGTCATTTCATTGCTAAAAACACTATCGTAATCTTGTGGCATATAACCGATTGAAAAATGATTTTTATCTAGCTCTTGGTAAATTTGTGTGAGTAGACGTGTTTTTCCGATACCGTTTCTCCCAGTAATCACCAGTTTATCTTGACCTAAAATGGTTAAACTGACTTTTTGGCCAGTTGATAAATCATGATTGTCCCAAGACAGAAGTTTTTTCTTGTTATCGAGAGGGATAATATCATCGAAAAATAGTTTTATACTATCCATTTTTTCAGGAAAATTGACTATTTTTTCTTCTTCTTTGGCATACCGTTTTTCAAGAGATAAGACATTTTTCATCTTTTTAGCCGCTAATCTCCCCATAGTGCTATCATGAGTATTTCGCACATTGTATTCTGCCGCCTGATGAAGCCGTTGTATTTTAGCATCTCTTTTAGCTTTTATACGGCGGTCGTTTTTGGCTTGTTCCAATTGTTTGGTGTAAGCTTTGTGACGATAAGTCATATAATCTGTGTAACTTCCTGAAAAATAGCTTGCGCGAGCAACTTGACGACGCTTTATTAACTCAAGGTGTAGAATAGCAGTAGCAGTTTTTTCTAGCAGAGCTTCATCATGAGAGATAAAAATAATTGTTTTGTCAGATGATTGAATGAATGCTTGTAAAGTATTAATTGCCTGCGCATCAAGGTCGCTAGAGGGTTCATCTAGTAAGAGTAATTCATTGGTTTCACCAACCAGTTTAGAAAGTTGTAACTTTAATTTTTCTCCACCAGATACACTTTTCAAAATCTGATTTCTATTTTCTAAGGATTGAATATCCAAATCTAATCGCGCAGCCATTTGGTAAAAAGCATTGAAATCGAAGCTAACATAATCTAAATTATCATAAAGAAATTCTGAAACTGTCATCTTTTCTTGTTTTTGTGACAAAGCTTGTGGTAAATATCCAATTTTGGGAAAATGATTATCAATTTTTCCCTCGAGAATACAGTAGTTAGTCATTAATTGCGGAGACAAAATAGCCTTTAAAAGTGTTGACTTCCCAGTACCCTCTTCGCCAATAATAGCTAATTTATCCCCAGAATTGACGATTACATTTAAATCAGAAATAAGCTGTGTTAAGTCTTTAAGATGTGTAATTGTTAAATGATTAATTTGTAGCATAAGAACCTCGCTTTCAATAAAAAACTCTCTACCAAATCAAGTAGAGAGTGAGGCTTTCTATTAATAAAACAAAATAGCACTAATAAAGGCAGAAAATAGCCATCTATTAGCTGAGGAAGTTTATTAAAGAGCACACTAAAAACAAAACTTGATATGGTAGTATCAAAAATTCTGTTCTTAGTTGTTCATTGCTCCTTTTCCTCCTAAATGTTAATTTGATATTAGTTTATCAAAAGGTGCTATAAAAGTCAAAGGTTATAGTAGGTAGTGTTAGCTAAGTGCTGTAATACCTAGCGTAGAAACCTAACAGCTTTAACTTAACCTAGTGAGAAATCTAGTTACCTACGATTTAGTAGGTAACGTAAAAGGTCGAGATGCTTTAGCATCCGACCAATATAAAAAGATTATGACGCAAAACGAGTAGGTTAATATTGAACCCACTCGTTTGCTAATAAGCGAGTTAGCTAAGTGTTATAGCACTTAGCGTAGAAAACAACAGCTTTAGCTGTCAAGTTTTCTTACTCAGTTACACATTCAAGACTTTATCAAGGAAGTCCTTTAGGCGTGGGTGTTGTGGGTTGTCGAAGATTTGTTCTGGTGTGCCGTCTTCGAGGAATTCACCGCCGTCAGTAAAGATAACGCGGTTGGCAACTTTACGAGCAAATCCCATTTCGTGAGTGACGATTAACATTGTCATGCCTTGTTCTGCAAGATTTTTCATAACGTTAAGAACATCTCCGACCATTTCTGGGTCAAGTGCAGAAGTAGGCTCGTCAAAAAGCATGATATCAGGATTCATGGCTAAACTGCGAGCGATAGCCACACGTTGTTTTTGTCCCCCTGATAAGCTTTCGGGTTTTGCGTCACGTTTATCAGCTAAGCCGACTTGTTCAAGAAGTTCCATGGCATGTTTTTCTGCCTCTTCTTTGCTTTCCTTACCTAGTTCGATAGGCGCAAAGGTAATGTTTTCAAGAACTGTCATGTGTGGGAAAAGGTTAAAGTGTTGGAATACCATTCCAATATCCTCACGAACTTTATCGACATCAGTTTTTGGGTCAGAAAGTTCATAACCATCAACGATAACTTTCCCACTTGTGATTGTTTCAAGTAAGTTGAGGGTACGTAGGAATGTTGATTTTCCTGAACCTGAAGGACCAATAATACAAACAACATCACCTTCGTGGAACTGAGTTGTGATTCCTTTTAAGACCTCATTATTTCCATAAGATTTGTGCAAATCTTGTACATCAATTTTTAATTCTGCCATTATTTAAGCCTCTTTTCTAGACGTTTTGCTAAACGTGTCAAAAGGGTAATCATTACAAGGTAGATAACTGCTAGGATAGCATACACACGGAAAGATTGGTAGTTACGAGCAATGATAATTTTACCAGTTTGGAAGAGTTCAACAAGACCAATTGCTGATACGATAGTTGTATCTTTCAATGAAATAACGAATTGGTTGATGAAGTTTGGTAGCATTAGGCGAATAGCTTGTGGCAAGATGATTTTTTGCATTGTCTTACCATATGAAATCCCCAAGCTACGGCTGGCTTCCATTTGACCTTGAGGAACAGCCTCAATACCACCACGTACGATTTCTGCAATGTAAGCACCGCCGTTAAGCGAAAGCGCAATAGTAGCTGCAACGAAATCGTTAATTGGACTTTGTCTGCCAGTGATGGATTCGAGAAGGTTTGGAATTCCCCAGAAGATAAAGGCAGCTACAATCATCAATGGGATACCACGTACGATGTCAACAAAGACAGCTGAAATAGTACGAAGAACTTTGTTTGGCGCAACAGCCATCATACCAAAGATAATACCAATAACCATAGCAATTGCAAATGAAATCAGTGTTAAGCTAAGTGTTTTTCCTAAACCTGCAAGTAATTGCGAATAGTTATTTTTGAGGAGTCCCCAGATTGTTGTTTCATCAACAGTTGATGAACTTGAGCTTGAACTATCACTTGTATCAAGGTATTTATTGACGATTTCGTCGTATTCGCCAGATTCAACCAAGGCAACAAGACCGTTGTTGAACATTTCAATCAATTCTGGGTTAGAACCTTTGCTAACGGCAAATCCGTATTCACCGGATTTTTCCCCAGCGATAGGTGTTTCAAAGTCACGTCCTTGTTGGATAGCGTAGAGGAGAACGGCTTCATCATCCATTAAGGCATCAATAGAACCAGAGTTTAAGCTGTCATACATTGTTGAGGCTTCGTCAAAAGCTTTCAAGGTATAACCGTATTCGTCAGCGTGTTCAGATAACCATGTGTAAGATGATGTTCCGTTTTTAGCTCCGACAGTTAAGCCTTTTAAATCACTATAACTTTTAACGCTGCTACCAGATTTTACAGCAAGTAAGATATTTGAAGTGTAGTAAGCATCAGAAAAATCAAAAATTTCCTTACGAGCGTCTGTGATTGACATACCTGCTATGACCGCATCCGCTTGTCCAGCTTGAACCGCGTTAAGCGCAGCATCAAAACCAGGGTTAGAAATTTCAACGTTGAAACCTTGTTGTTCAGCGATAGCTTTAATCAATTCAACGTCGATACCTTCGTATTCACCAGAATCATTTTGGTATTCAAATGGTGCGAAAGAAGAGTCCATGACGATTTTGTAAGTACTTTTAACGGGTGTAGCTTTAGCAGAAGCGTCTCCAGTTAATGTTAAGGTACTTGAAGCGGCTGAACTATTAGATGATGAGCTTGTTGAAGAAGATGTATATGAATCACCTAACCATTTTTGCATGATTTGGTCATAAGTACCGTCTTCTTTCATAGCAGCAAGGGCTTCGTTGAATTCATCAATCAAATATTCGTAGCTGCTTCCTTTTTTAACAGCAAAAGCGAAGCTTCCGATTGATTCTGCATCGATATTGATTTCATATGATTTTCCTTGATTGATAGCGTATTGAACAACTGGTGTGTCGTCCATCGCTGCATCAATAGAACCAGAATCAAGGCTGTTATTCATCAAATCGCTAGTATCAAATGTTTTGACAGTATAGCCATATTTATCAGCATGTTCGTCAAGCCAAGTTTGGGCAGCAGTACCATTTTTAACACCGACAGTTTTACCTTTTAATTGGCTATATTTTGAAATGGCTGTGTTACCACTTTTGGTGTAGATAACGATTGAAGTATCATAATAGGTATCAGAGAAAGTAAAGACTTTCTTACGTGCGTCAGTAACGGTTGTTCCTGCCATAAGAGCATCAGCTTGTCCCGCTTGAACCGCGTTTACTGCAGCATCAAAACCAGGGTAAGTTTGTTCGTAGTCCCATCCCTCGCGTTTAGCGACTTCTTTGATGATATCAACATCAATCCCTTTATAAGTTTGGTCTGAATCTTTAAATTCGAATGGGGCATAAGCTGTATCAGATACAATGCTAATTGTGTCTGCCTGAGCTTTGACACCAAACACAAAGAATACAGAGAATATTGCTAGCATAAGAGCTTTCAATTTGTGCTTCATGTTAGTCTCCTTTTGGTTAGAATAGTATTATTATACCAAAATTCAGACATTAAGGCAAATTTAAGAAACATGTGATGTTAGAAAATCTTACATGAAATACTATAATTTTAGCAATAATAGTCTAAAAATCCCTTTTTTACTGACTTGTGTTACAATAAGAGTAACAAATTTCAGTTTTGAGGATTATCATGATAGATAGAGTAGAGAACAATCAATTTAAATTAGTATCAAAATACCAACCGTCTGGAGACCAACCAGAAGCTATTGAGGCTTTGGTGGATAATATTGAAGGTGGGGAAAAAGCTCAAATTCTTCTTGGAGCAACAGGAACTGGTAAGACTTATACGATGAGTCAAGTTATTGCTAAGGTCAACAAACCAACGTTGGTCATTGCTCATAATAAAACTTTGGCTGGGCAACTTTATGGGGAATTTAAAGAATTTTTCCCAGACAATGCTGTTGAATATTTTGTGTCTTATTATGATTACTATCAACCAGAAGCTTATGTGCCTTCTAGCGATACTTATATTGAAAAAGATAGCTCGGTAAATGATGAAATCGATAAATTACGCCATTCAGCAACATCAGCCCTACTAGAACGTAATGACGTTATCGTAGTAGCGTCGGTATCGTGTATCTATGGTTTGGGGTCACCAAAAGAATATGCTGATAGTGTGGTTAGTTTGCGACCTGGGCAAGAAATATCACGTGATCAATTGTTAAACGATTTGGTTGACATTCAATTTGAACGAAATGACATTGATTTTCAACGTGGCCGTTTTCGTGTGCGTGGCGACGTTGTCGAAATTTTCCCAGCCAGTCGTGATGAGCATGCTTTTCGTGTGGAATTTTTTGGTGACGAAATTGACCGTATTCGAGAAATCGAAAGTTTGACAGGTAAAGTTCTTGGTGAGGTGGAACATTTAGCGATTTTCCCTGCTACACACTTCATGACCAATGAGGAACATATGGAGCACGCCATTCACAACATTTTGGAAGAAATGGAAGAGCAGGTCAAGCAGTTTGAGGCAGAAGGAAAGTTGATAGAAGCGCAGCGTATTCGCCAAAGAACAGAATACGATGTTGAAATGCTTCGTGAAATGGGCTATACAAATGGTGTCGAAAATTATTCGCGTCATATGGACGGTCGTTCAGAAGGGGAGCCACCGTTTACCTTACTTGATTTCTTTCCAGAAGATTTCCTTATTATGGTTGATGAAAGTCACATGACCATGGGTCAAATCAAAGGAATGTATAACGGAGACCGTTCGCGTAAGGAAATGCTGGTTAATTATGGTTTTCGTTTGCCAAGTGCGCTTGATAATCGTCCCTTGCGCCGTGAAGAATTTGAAAGTCATGTTCACCAAATTGTTTACGTGTCAGCCACCCCAGGGGATTACGAGCTGGAACAAACTGATACTGTTGTTGAACAAATCATTCGTCCAACTGGTTTACTTGACCCTGAAGTGGAAGTGCGTCCAACCATGGGACAAATGGATGATTTGCTCGGTGAAATCAATAGACGTGCTGAAAAAGGCGAACGCACTTTCATTACAACATTAACTAAGAAAATGGCAGAAGATTTGACCGATTACCTCAAAGAAATGGGGGTCAAAGTCAAGTATATGCATTCAGATATTAAAACGTTGGAACGTACGGAGATCATTCGTGATTTGCGCCTAGGTGTTTTTGATGTCTTGATTGGGATTAATTTGCTTCGTGAAGGAATTGACGTCCCAGAAGTAAGTTTGGTTGCCATTCTTGATGCGGACAAGGAAGGATTCTTGCGCAATGAACGTGGTCTTATTCAAACGATTGGGCGTGCAGCGCGAAACAGCGAGGGGCATGTTATCATGTATGCTGATAAGATTACAGAATCCATGCAAAAAGCCATGGACGAAACTGCGCGTCGTCGTGAAATTCAAATGCGTTACAATGAAGAACATGGTATTATTCCGCAAACAATCAAAAAAGATATTCGCGATTTGATTGCCATTTCGAAAAGTTCTGATACAGATGTCACAGAAGATATTCCAGACTACAATGCTATGACGAAAGCAGAACGTCAAGAGACCATTAAGAAACTTCAAAAACAAATGCAAGAAGCAGCAGAAATGCTTGATTTTGAACTTGCTGCCCAATTGCGTGATATGGTATTAGAATTGAAAGCCTTGGATTAGAATTGAGATTCATGTAAAAGTTCACTTTAGAACACCCTAAAAAACAATTAATATTAAGTATTAGCGTAGAGAATAGAATTCGGAGGAAAATATGTCACGTGCACAGAGTGTGATTTTAACAAATATGTGCTTAATTGAGGATGGTCAGGGAAATGTTGTCATGCAGATTCGTGACCCAAAACGTTATCGTTGGTCTGGTTATGCGCTTCCTGGAGGGCATATTGAGCCACACGAAGGTTTGGTTGAGTCTGTTATTCGTGAAGTTAAGGAAGAAACTGGTTTGACGATTAACGATCCACAATTAGTGGGAATGAAACATTGGTACACTAAAGAAGATGAACGCTACCTTGTTTTCTTATATCGAGCTTCTGACTACGTCGGTGATATTCATTCGACTGACGAGGGCGAAATTAAATGGATTCCTCGCAAGGAATTACCAAAACTAGATTTAGCTTATGATATGCTCAATTTGCTTCGTGTTTTTGAGGAAGATGACCTCAACGAACTCTTTTACCGTGAACGTTTGAAAGATGATTTCTTACGCGAATTTTGGTAAGAAACAAAATTTTCTACTATAATTAATAATGTAGTAAAAATAAAACAGCTTGGAAGAATCGTTCTAAGCTGTTTTTGATAATTAATTTAGAAGGGGAAATGCTTGGTTTTAGATTATTTAACAGAACCGCCTGTAATACCTTCCACGTAGTATTTTTGCATAAACATGAAGAGTAATGTGATTGGAATGGCGATAATAACTGAACCTGCTGTAAATGACATGAACCAATCATTGATGGTATCTTGTTGCAACATTGAGAAGAGTCCAATGGCAACGGTGTATTTACTTGTCGCATCTCCTAAGATAACCTTAGCAAAGATGAAGTCAATCCAAGGTCCGATGAAAGCCATAAGCGCTGTATAAACGATAATTGGTTTTGAAAGAGGAAGTGTGATTTTAAAGAAAATATCAGCGCGTGTTGCTCCATCAATCATGGCAGATTCATCAAGTGAGTAAGGAATTGTATCAAAGAACCCTTTGGCAATATAGAAGCCTAGTGCTGCACCAGCTGAGTAAACCAAGACAAGGGCAAGAAGTGTTTGGTCAAGGTTAAAGGCTTTTAAGATGTAGTAAACGGCAATCATACTCATAAAGCCAGGGAACATATTAAGCACAAGTGCTAGTTTCAAGAAACCGTTGCGGTGTTTAAATTTGATACGACTGAGTGAGTAAGCCATAGCAACCGTGATAAAGGTTGCTATGATACAAGATGCTGTTGCAACTAGCAATGTATTTAAGAACCATTGTCCAAAAGGAAAGGCATCTGATGTGAATAATTTGATATAATTATCCAGCGTCCAAGTTTTTGGAATGAAATAGTTAACATAAGCTGTTCCTTCGCCACGGAAACTTGTAAGGACAACCCAAACAATTGGAAAGAGCCAGATGATTGATAAAACAATCAGTAAAATATAGACAAACGTCAATCTTAATCGTTTTTGGTTTTTCATTATTTCGCAACCCCTTCCTTATAAGAACTTGTTCTTGTGTAAGCTAGAAGACTGAACACGGCAGAAAGAACAAAGATGATGATACCGATAACAGAAGCAAGGTTGTAGTCTGCTGCAGTAACTGTCAAATTGTAAAGCCATGTAACAAGCAAGTCTGTGCTACCAGCTTGATAGAAATTAGAGTTAGTAGGACCACCACCAGTAAGGAGGTAGATAACGTTGAAGTTGTTGATGTTACCGATAAATTGTTGAATCAAGTTCGGCATCATAACCAGTAAAATTTGAGGAAATGTGATTGATTTGAAAATCTGGAATTTGCTTGCTCCGTCAATTTCAGCAGCTTCAATTTGCTCTTGTGGCAAGTTCATGATGATACCAGTAGCAACCAACATTGTTACAGGAATACCAACCCACATGTTAACGATGATAATTGAGAACTTGGCCCAAAGCGGATCAGATAAGAATGGTAATGGATTGGCAGCTGAGACGAGTCCGATTTTTTCAAGAATAGCATTGATTGGACCAGCATCGCGAAGCAAGTTTCTCATGATAAGAAGTGAAATGAATTGTGGCACCGCAATGGTAATAACAAAGATTGTTCGCCACATTTTCTTCAATTTCAAACCTTTAGTATTGATAATAAGAGCTAAAATAATACCAAAGAAGAAGTTTGTTACTGTGGCAAATACTGCCCAAATCAAGGTCCAAGAAAGCACTGGGAAGAATGTTACTGCCATACGACCGTTGAAGATATTACCAAAGTTAGTGAAACCAACCCAATCAAAGAGACTCTTTGGTGGTAGGTGATTGTGGTCATAACTTGTAAATGCCAAACAAATCATGTAAATCAATGGTAAGATGGTAAAGAGCAGAACACCAATCATTGGAATTGCCATCAAAGTCATGTGGAAACGACCATTAGCAAGTGTTTCAAAATCTTCTTTGAACGTTGGAATCTTTTTGTTTTCTTTATCTAGAACATAAAGATTACGCGCACTTTTTAGGTTACACCAGTAAATGTAAGCAAAGACAAGGCAGAAAATCAAGGCTGCTAAACCGAAGATTAGCATTAACATTGAGTTATCACCCTCAACAGCGACTTTCATCTTAATGCCACCAACTGTTTTCTCAACAAGTCCTTGTTCTTGCGTACCCAAAGTGATTAACCCTTGCAAACTCGGAATAATTGAAGTAACAAAAGCAATCAAAAATAGGATTTCTGAAAGTAAGAATAAACATCCCTTAATAATCTGTTTATGATAGAAATTTGAAAATCCCATAATCAGAAATGACAGTTTAGTATCAAAGCCACCTTTTTTGAAAACTTCTTTAACAGGTACACTGTCAAAATATTGTGAATTAATCATACAAAACTCCTTTTACATCATTATTGGAAGTCACTGCTAAAAGTTTTAAGCTTAAATATCTTAGCAATAACTTCTATAATGATTAACCTAAAAATAAAGTGGGGAAGTAACTCCCCACTTTAATACGTCTTACTCAGCAGCAGCTAAATCTGCGTCAAATTCTTGTAATTTAGTGAGGTAGTCACTACTTTGAATTTTACCATTATAGACATCGCTGAGAAGAGCAGCACTTTCAGTCCAGAATGTTGTCATTTGACTAAGTTTAGGTGTAACAACTGTATAGTCAGATGATGACGCCATCTTGATGACTGCTTGTGCCAATTCGTTTGATTGAACGGTATCAGATTCTTGAACTTCTTTGTTTGCTGGGATGATGTTACGTCCTTCATAGGTAAATTGGTTTTCTTGGCTTTCAGCGCTAGTCAACATTGAAGCAAGTTTGTAAGAAGCAGCGATACGGTCTGTGTCAGAACCAGCAGGTGCTTGGTTTACAGCAAAAAGTTTAACACCAAGGAAAGCTTTTTGTTGAACAGTATTTCCACCGATTGTTACAGTAGGGTAAACAGCGATACCGAGATTTTCTTCACCGATAGCTTCTTGTGCAGCTGACAAATCCCATGGTCCTGTTTCGATCGCAGCAACGCTACCATCACCAAATTTAGACATAGCGTTTTCAGCTGTTAGGTTAACAAATCCGCTGTTTGAGTTTTGGTCTGAAATCCATTGAAGGACAGATACACCAGCTTCGTTACCCCAGTTTGTGCCATCAACTGTTTCACCGTCTTTTCCGAACAATGTGTCACCAACTGACATGAAAAGTGGGGCAGTAGCGTAAGCATTCATTGATTTGAAAGTAGCACCAAATGTAGCTTTGCTTGTAATTGTTTCATAGTTAGTAACATCCTCTTCAGAAAGTTTAGACTTATTATAGAAGAGAACTTGTGATTCAATACCGAATGGGAAGGCGTATGTTTTACCATTGTATTGAGCACCAGCAACTGCTTGGTCGGTATCGTTTTCAGCAATTTCGTTGGCATATTCTTCTGGAACTTCTTGAATAACACCAGATTCTACTAATTGACCAAGTTGGTCATGTGGGAGTGAAAAGACATCAGCAGCTTTTTCTGGGTCTTTTTTTACATTTTCTTGTGCTTTTGAATCGTTTGATTCAACAACTTTTACAGTGTAGCCAGATTCTTCTTCGAATTGTTTAACGACTTCTGAATAAGATTCTTTAGCGCCTGTTGGAACCCATAATTTAATAGTCTTGCTTGATGAAGAGCTTGAACTATTTGATGAGGAATTTGAGCAAGCGACTAATACGCTACCTGCGAGTGTAAGACCTGCACCAGCAAGGACCATTTTTTTTCATGTATTCTTCTTCATGATTTCCCCTCCTAGAGAAAGATTAGTAATATAATTGTTACACCTATATTATGCAACCGCTTGCAGATATTGTCAAGCGATTTTTTGAAAAAAATTTAGTTTTTAAACCCCAAAATGGTCATAAAAGCTTGATTTAAGCGATCTCATAACAATAAAAAATTTTTTGTCAAAAAAGTTGTAAGATATAAAGGCAAACAATTGCAGAAAATCTGCTTTTATGTATAATAGGGAGTAAAATAAGATTTTACAAGTAAAATCTTGTCAGTACTGTAAATCTATTATAAAATGAAAAGTGAAAAGGAGACATAAATGGTTACAATAAAAGATGTAGCGGCTGAAGCTGGCGTGAATCCTTCAACAGTTAGCCGCGTTTTAAAAGATAATAAATCCATTTCTCAGAAAACAAAAGATAAAGTTCGGAAAGCGATGGCAGATCTTGGTTATGTGCCCAATGTTGCCGCGCAAATGTTAGCAAGCGGTTTAACTTATAACGTTGGTTTGATTTTTCCACCATTAATTACTCCAGATCGTTTGAATGAACCTTTCTTTATGCAAATTTTGTCAACAATTACAAGTGAAGCAAAGCTAAATGATTTTACGGTATCAATCGCAACAGGGATGACGGTTGATGAACTTGAAGAACAGGTTAAATTGATGTATCGTCAGAAGCGTGTTGATGGTTTTATTATCCTTTACTCTGACCCTGATGATCCTGTTCGTAAGTATTTAATGGACAATGACGTGCCATTTGTTATCGTAGGAGCACCAGAAGGTTTTGAAAACGACATTACTTATATTGATAATGATAACCAATTAATGGGGAAAAAAGCAGTAGAATACCTTTACCAAAAAGGACATCGTGAGGTTCTTTTTGTAACAGATGATTTAAAATCTGAAGTGTCATCAGAACGTTATTTTGGTTACCTACGTGGCATGGAGAAATTAGAGCTTGATAGCAATCCTGCACTCTTATTTGACCGTAGAGATCCTATGGTATTAGAAGAACTAATTCAAAAAATCGAAGAGAGCAAAGCAACCGCTTTAATTGTTATTGCAGATACGATTTCGGTTAGAATTACGCAGTTTTTATCTTATTATCAATTGAGTGTACCTGATGATATTTCGATTATTACTTTCAATAATTCAGCGTATTCAACCCTAGTTCACCCGTATTTAACAACCTTTGATATTAATGTTTCAAATCTTGGACGAATAAGTTTTAGAAGATTGGTAGAGTTGATTAAATCGCCTAAAACAGCTATTACTGAAAAAATTATTGTTCCATTTACGCTTAGAGAACGTGAAAGTGTACGCCAATTACACGTTGATGATTAACTAAAAAGGGTTTAACAGCTTTTTAGCTTTGTTTTAATACCCTATATCGCCTTATTAGCTAATAAGGTGATTTTTTTGTGAAAATTTTTTAAGAAAATAGTTGACTAGCGCAAACGGTTGCGTTATAATTTGCAATGTAAAGATAGTTGATAAAGGAGAAAACGTATGAAAAAACGTGCAAGTGGTGTATTGATGCATATCACATCGCTACCTGGAAAGCAAGGGGTGGGAACATTCGGACAAGAAGCCTATGACTTTGTTGATTTCTTAGTTGAAACTGACCAAACATACTGGCAAATTTTACCACTAACAACGACAAGTTATGGTGATTCCCCTTATCAATCGTTCTCAGCTACTGCGGGAAATACGCATCTGATTGACCTTGAACTCCTTAGTGAACAAGGTTACCTTGATAAAAAAGATTTTGAAACCGTTAATTTTGGTGATGATTTAGAGTCTGTTGACTACGCTCGTATTTTTGAATTGCGCCGTCCTATTTTGGAAAAAGCAGTTAAAGCCTTCTTGAGTCAAAAGGAAAATATTGAAGCCTTAGCTGAATTTGAAAAAGATACGAGCTGGCTACAAGATTTTGCAGACTTCATAGCAATTAAAGAATTTTTTGATAACAAAGCTCTACAAGAATGGGACGATAAAGCGGTTGTTAGACGAGAAGAAAAGGCTCTTGAAACTTACCGTGCTAAATTAAAAGACGCTATTCTTTACCATAAAGTCACTCAATATTTCTTCTATCAACAATGGGCTAAACTCAAAGCTTATGCTAATGAAAATGGTATTGAAATTATTGGTGATATGCCAATTTATGTTTCAGCTGATAGTGTTGAAGTATGGACAATGCCTGAACTCTTCAAAGTAGATAGTGCTTACACCGGCAATGAGAAAACGGATAATAAAGCTGTTGAAGAAAGGATTC
>OGXF01000079.1_pt1 | contig 82155 bp, 74 predicted proteins | sample 1576191 | NCBI WGS metagenome assembly OGXF01 (sample SAMEA3541545, study PRJEB24748) | human gut metagenome | biome: human gut; feature: human-associated habitat; material: faeces | place: China | collected 2012
ATCGCGATGGAAATGCAGTGCTGGCAAGTACGATGGCATTTGGAACACTTTGCAGTAGCCGTCTGGTTCACGGATTTAACTGTAAGGCAAACAAACCGATCATTTTTACGAAACGATTCTGGAATAACACTTATCTGATCGGAGCATTTGTACTTGGCTGGCTTTTGATTACAGGAGTACTGATGATCCCAGCACTTCAGGAAATGTTCAAAGTGCAGACACTGACGGTGGCACAGTTGATGACTGTATATGGACTGGCACTTTTGAATCTGCCGGTTATTCAGCTGCTGAAATGGATTAGAACACGAAAGAAATAGAGGATTTGACAGGATATTGAATAAAGGAAGGAATTGAATGGAACTGAATAAGGAAAATATGCGGAAAATCCGGAAGCTGATTTTGTTCACAGCACTGCTGATCGTGGTGCTGTGGAAATATGAAGAGGTGTTGGAGGTACTGGGATATGTGGGACATCTGATCTTTCCGTTTCTGCTTGGAGGAGCCATTGCGTTTGTATTGAATGTACCGATGAACTTTATCGAGCGGCACTTGTTTATGGAAAAAGTAAGAAAAAATAAAGTGTCAGATAAGCTTGCAAGACCGGTGAGTCTGTTGAGTGTACTTTGTATCGTAGTTGGCGTGTTGACGGTAGTAATCTTTGGTGTTGTACCTCAGCTTGTAAATACATTTGGAAATCTGGGGCAGAGTATTACCCAGTTCATCCCACATGCACAGGCGTGGGGGGAAAAGAGGTCTTTCATGGAAACAAGGAGGTTGTCGAACTGATCAACAGTGTACAGTTTGACTGGGACAAGATTGTGGAGACACTGATTGATTTCCTGAATAATGGTGCTGGAAATATGCTGAGTTCGACACTCACCGCTGCAAAAAGCATTATCAGCGGAGTTTCAACATTTGTCATAGCTTTTTTATTTGCAATTTATATTTTGCTGCAGAAGAAAAAGCTTGGGATACAGGCGAAAAAGGTACTGTTTGCATTCGTACGAAGAGGTCGTGCGGAGGCTGTGGTGGAAGTCTCTTCCCTTACTTACAGCACATTTTCAAGCTTCCTGACCGGACAGTGCCTGGAGGCTGTGATTCTCGGAAGCATGTTCGTATTGGCCATGACAATCTTCCGGCTGCCGTATGCACTGCTAGTGTGAATCTTTATCGCATTTACCGCACTGATACCGATCTTTGGAGCATTTCTTGGCTGTGCGGAGGGAGCATTTTTAATCTTCATGGTCGATCCGATGAAGGCACTTATGTTCATCGTGTTGTTTCTTGTGCTTCAGCAGATAGAAGGGAACCTGATTTATCCGCATGTGGTAGGTAATTCTGTAGGGTTGCCGTCCATCTGGGTGCTGGCAGCGGTCAGCATCGGAGGCAGCCTTATGGGAGTAGTTGGAATGCTGATATTTATACCGATTGTGTCGGTGGCATATGCATTGTTCCGGGAAATTGTGTATTTGAAGCTGAAAAAACAGGGTGTAGATCCGGCAGAGCTGGAGGTTTAATAAAGACAATTAAGTCAGACCATTGAAGTGCTTATGTGTAGAATAATGTAAAAAATTAAGAAAAGTTCGTGTAGTTTAGTGTAAAAAAACGATAAAAATACATTGATTTTTACACGAATAATTCATATACTACCTGACTTTAGAAGTTCAAGACAAAAAAATGGTGCTAACTCGTTAACCTAGCGAGCATGCATCATTTTTATTTGTCTATCTGCAAGATAGTAATTTGTAAGTGGCTGATTGAGTTTTTTGCCAAGTTCTGTTATGAATTCAGAAGCTCGAGTTATATTGATGTATTTTTTATCATTTACTTTGACTAGCCTAAAATTTCTATAGAATTCACATATTTTTGATGTGCTGTATTTATTATCCAGAACTTTGAACTGTAATATTCTTGTAAGTAAAATCGTAACATAACATATTAAGAAATGTCCCTTGATACTGTTTTCTTTTTGAAGATATACAGGACGTGCATCAAGTTCACTTTTCATTACTCTAAATGACTCTTCGATTCTCCACAAGTTATGATAGGCATCATATATTTCAACATCCTTCATTTTTATTTCAGAAGTAACAAGCATATTATATCCTGCAAGGTCTCTGTCTTTTTTATTGCTTCTTCATTTAATGTTACTATAGGATGATCACCATCGTTTGATGTAATAGTTATATATTTTCCAGATTCTCCATATTCACTTTTTTTAGCGGAATATGTTTTTAAATTTCTTGCTTTTTCAACCATCTTATCGATTTCCATAAGTTTTTTTCTTGCAAGTTTTGGATTGTAGGTACAGACTCTTTTTTCTCTTATTGTTTTTTTGACAATCTTACCATCATCATCTTTATAAGAATAGTCAAAATCTTCAATACATGACTTGTATCTGTATACTGTATTTCCATATTCATCCTTTACATCTTTATAATCATTATTAAGAAGTACCCATACCTTTTTTTTTTCAGAAAGCTGTTTTACAGATTTTGAAAATATATATCCATCACTGTTATTGACTGCCTGTATTATATTTCTTGCGCAGTTCAGCCCTTTATCGGCTATCTGAATAGTTCTTCCAGAGATATTGTTTTGATTTTTCATATCCTGAATGATGTTTCTCAATATTGGTTTTTCAGATTCGTTTCCAGGATACATCTTCTTGCCGATAGGAATTATATTGGCATCAAGGAGGAGCCCCATACCAACAATAGAATCATTTTTATTCTCTTTGGATGGACCGCGTCTTTGAAAGTCATTTTCCTTATCGATTTCAAAGAAGAAGTTGGTACAGTCAAAAAAAGAATGAGAAGTATCCGTACCATAGTTTTCTTTGGTGGCTACAGTAAATATTTCAACCAGCTTTTCATATTCGCTGCCAACGAATTCTACAGCGTCAAGAAGCTGATCATAGGAATAGTTCATTTCCTTAAATAAAGAAGGAAGAACATCATGAAAAGTCTTGTATTTAGAACAGGGCGCAACAGCTCTGGCAAATACAAGTGATGAAAAAATGTCAAAGACATTGAACTGAAAATTCCTGTTGGACTGTAAGAAGCCAAAGTGCTGTTCAACATCCAGGTTATTAAGGATATTGGCCAGAGGGAAATAGACAAGATATTTTTCAGGAGAAATATCGGAAATAAGTTTTTCAGTTTTCTTTTGGACTTCTTTTTCCATTTTCTTTTCAGCATTTGGATTGTCTAATACAATTATTTCCATTTTATCTTTTAATTATGGAATGAAAGATAGAAAAAGAATAGATGAATGTATTAAGTTTGGTATTGTTGATACAATCATTGTTTCTTTAATGATTACTTTATTATTTGAACTTCTTGCTCATCCATTATCACAATTATTTGGATTATCAGGAAGTACACAAGAAATGATTGATATTTGTAGTACAGCTTTACATATAGCAAGTCTGGGATTTGTTTTTATGGGTATTTCTGTCGCGATTCAAGGTGTCTTACAATCTATTGGTTATGCCATTAGACCTTTAATTATTGCTTTACTTCGCTTGGTTATTTTTGTATTTCCAATAGCCTACTTCTTTACTTTAACAGAAAATGTAGCAACACTTGTTTGGTGGACATTTCCAATTTCTGAATTGTTGACAGTTATTGTTTCATTTATTATCTTGAAAAAATCATATAATGAAAGAATAAGTTCTATTAAAAATGAAATTATAACAAATAATTTAGTAATTGCTATTTCAAGAGAACATGGCACAAATGGAAAAGAAATTGCGAGACAAGTCGCTAAAGAATTAAACATTGAATTTTATGATAAAGAAAGAATCAAAGAATTTGCTCTTAAACATGGATTTGTAAGTAATAAAGAAAGTGAAGATTATATTTATAGTCAATTCTTATCATTAGACATCAATAAAAATTCAATTATTCTTTTATCAAATGTTATTAAAGAAATTGCGAAGAAAGGAAATTGTGTTATTGTTGGAAGAGCTGCAGATTATATTTTAAAAGAAGATGAAAAATTAGTAAGAATCTTCTTATATGCTCCTTTAGAATATCGTCTAAATAAAGTAATGGAAATTTATCATGATAGTCATGAGGATGCTCTTCGATATATTCATAAATCGGATCATTCTAGAAAAAGTTATTATGAAGTTATTTCTAATAAAACATGGGGTGATAAATCAAACTATGATTTATGTTTAGATTGTAAATTAGGAAATGAAACAATCAAAGATATTATTTGTAACTATGTTAAATCTTTAAATAAATAAAGAAGTCTTTCAAAAAATGAAAAGACTTCTTTTCTTTTAAAGATATTCTATATAATGTCTTTTACGAGGGAGGGCTTATATGAGTAAATTAAGAGATCATTATTTATTTCATGCAGGTATTTCATGTTTTTTTTATTTAGGGTATGGTGCCTTTACAGTTGTTTTGTCAATGTATTGTCAAGATATAGGAATGTCAGCCTCACAAATTGCTTACATTGTATCCTTTGCACCACTTTTATCTATTGCAACACAACCATTTTTTGGATACTTGGCAGATAAGTGGCAATCACCAAGAAAAGTATCTATTTTATTATCATTTGCGAATATACTTTGTATGTTTATTTTTGCAATTAGTCGTAATTTTTGGATTTTACTTTTATCATCAGGTTTAGCAGTATCTTTTATGAATGCTGTTACTCCTTTAACAGATCGTATTGGTGTTTCTTCACCTTATCAATTTGGTAAGATTCGTTTATGGGGTTCTGTAGGTTATGCCATTATGGCACAAGTCAGTGGACTTTTATATCAATATATTTCACCATTTGCTAACTTCATGGCTGGTATTTTAGGAACATTAATTACCATTATTTGTATTTATATGGTTTCTGATCCAAAGCTTTCAGAAGTTCCTGAAAAAGAAGAAAATAAATTATCGACAGTTGTTGTTATGAAAGAGCTTGTTCATAATATACCATTTATGCTCTTTCTAGTGATTTCATTTTTCTTTTGGGGAGCATGCTCCACAAACTTTAACTATTTATCATTATTTATTAAATCTCAAGGTGGAACAGCTTCACAAGTAGGAACCTACCAACTTTTTGCGACATTATTTGAAATTCCGATGATTCTAGCAACAGACTATATCATTAAAAAGATACCTTATCGTTATATCATGATGTTTGCGATTATCATGTCAATGATCAATTTTGCATGGTATGCAACTTTACCTTCTGTTAATATGATTATTTATGTTTTTGTATTTAAAGGTTTTTCTACTGTACTCTTTACGATGATTACTGTAAGATTAGTAATGGTTTTAGTAAAAGAAGAATATGTCTCTACAGCCTATGGAATTCAAGCTATGCTTGGTAAAGGCGTAGGTGCAATGCTTTTCCAATTAATTGGAGGTAGAATTATTGATTCCATAGGAATGAATGGTTTCTATTTATTCTTATTTGCAGGAATTACGATTGCTTTTGTAGTGACACTTTTCTTTAGAATGCCTAAGAAAGTGAGAGTGTAGTATGTTAGAATTAAATGCTGTTATTTTTGATATGGATGGTTTGATGATTGATACAGAACCTGTAGGAAAGATGTTAGTGAAAACATCTCATGAAAAATTTGGTTATGAAATTACTGAAGAAATGTTTTATCATTTGATTGGTACAAATGAAAAGACATCAAAAGCTTATTATCATAGTGTTTTTGGTGAAGATTATCCTTATCAAAAGATTAAAGATTATCGAGATCAATTAAGAAAAGAATATTTTAATAGTCATCCTTTAGAAGTAAAAAAAGGTTTATATGATTTATTAGAAGATTTAAAAAAGAAAAATATTAAAATGGCAGTGGCTTCTTCAACACGTTATGAACGTGTTTTATCTAATTTAAAGAGTATTAAAGTTGATCATTATTTTAATGCCATTATTGGTGGTGACCAAATACAACATGGGAAGCCAGCCCCAGATATCTTTTTAAAAGCAGTTGAGTTGCTAGGGGTAAGTAAAGAAGATGCCCTTGTTTTAGAAGATAGTAAAAATGGAATTTTAGCAGCACATGCAGGAAATATTCCTGTTATTTGTATTCCTGATTTGATTCATCATTCTAAAGATATTCTTGATTTAACTGTAGGATGTTATGATTCTCTTGATCAATTAATAGATGTTATTGTTAAAAAAGATGACAAAGCATAATATAGAACCCGTTTATAATCAAGATTCTAGGATTCTTATTCTAGGATCTTTTCCATCTGTAAAATCAAGAGAAGCCAAGTTTTTTTATCATCATCCTCAAAATCGTTTTTGGAAAGTTTTAGCTGCTTTATTTCAAGAAGAAGTTCCACAAACAATTGAAGAGAAGAAAACTTTTTTACTTAGAAATCATCTTGCTTTATGGGATGTTATTGAAAGTTGTGACATTAAAGGATCAAGTGATTCAAGTATTACCAATGTTAAAGTCAATGATTTAGATTTAATTGTTAAAAATTGTCCTGTTGAAAAAATCATTACTAATGGCAAAGCTGCCAATCGTTATTATCATCAATATTTTGATTATAATTTACCCGTTATTCAATTACCTTCTACTTCACCAGCGAATGCCATGTATTCACTTGAAAAATTAATTGAGAAATGGAAGGTGATTTTATGGAAAGAGATTTAACACAAGGAAAGATAGAAAAGTCTATTTTATTATTTTCTATTCCGATGATTTTAGGGAATTTATTACAACAATTTTATAGTTGATACTTATATTGTAGGAAAATATATTGGTAGTAATGCATTAGCTGCTGTTGGATCAAGTTATGCATTAATGACATTTCTAACTTCTATTATTATTGGTTTATGTATGGGAAGCGGTATTTTCAATGTATTTTGGAGCTAAAAAATAGGAAAAGATGAAAATGTCATTGATTCTAACAATTGTTTCACTTGGAACAAGAGTTCTTCTAGCCTACTTATTAGCGCCTTCATTTGGTTTAGAAATGATTTGGTGGGCAATTGTTATTGGATGGATTTTAGCGGATACAATTGGTATTGTATATGGTATAAAAATAGAAAAATGGTTCAAGTAAAAAATACTGCTTTTGCAGTATTTTTTATTAGCTATTTTGACTAGACAAGTGTATAATAATCTTTACCGTATGTGTCTACTTAGCATTATTTGGCATGATACGTAAGCGCTTACTAAAGGAGTTCGCTATGAAATATTTACAAAGATTAGGTAAATCACTCATGTTACCTGTTTCAATCATGCCTATAGCAGCACTACTTAAAGGAATTGGGTATTGGATTGATCCTACTGGATGGGGTATACATAACCCAATTGCTGCTTTACTCATTGCTGCTGGTGGAGCAATTATAGATAACCTTCCCATTTTATTTGCGATAGCTGTTGCTATGGAAATGTCTAAAAAAAGAGATACAGCAATAGTGTTAAGTGCTCTTGCTTGTTATATGATGATGACAACAATTCTATCATCTAAATGCATCGCATTAATATTGCAAATTCCAGAATATGCTGTGGATTTAGCTTTTCATAATACGCAAAGTGCTTTTATTGGTATTTTGGTAGGTTTGATTGTGGCTATTTCTTTTCAAAAGTTTGATCAAAAAAGATTGCCTCAGTTTTTAGCTTTTTTTGATGGAAAGAGATTTGCTTCCATTGTTTCTATAGGAATTACACTTTTGATATCTTTAATATTTATTGATATTTGGCCAATGTGTTATCACTTTTTTATTTGGTTTGGAAAAGAAATCGCTAATTTTGGACCTCTAAGTGCAGGAATCTATGGTGTTTTAAATCGTTTATTGATTCCTACTGGTTTACATCATGCTCTCAATTCTGTATTTTGGTTTGATGTTACTGGTATTAATGATATTGGAAAATTCTGGGGAACAATTTCCGGTGGTGTTAAAGGTGTAACAGGAATGTATCAAGCGGGATTTTTCCCAGTAATGATGTTTGGTCTTCCTGGAGCTGCTCTAGCTATGTATCGTTGTGCTAGAAAAGAGAATAAGAAAAAAGTAGGTGCTATCTTATTTTCGGCTGCTTTAGCATCGTTTTTTACAGGTGTGACTGAACCACTTGAGTTTGCTTTTATGTTTGTAGCACCAACACTTTATTTAATTCATGCTTTACTTACAGGGATGATGCTTTTTATTGCAGCAACTTTTAAATGGATGGCAGGGTTTGGTTTTTCTGCAGGACTTATAGATTATGTTTTAAGTTTTAAATCACCATTTGCTAATAATATTTTATTTTTAATTCCTTTAGGAATTATATGCGGATTGATTTATTACATTGTTTTTAGAGTATTGATTACACGTTATAATATTATGACACCTGGAAGAGAAGAAAATGAGGTAAAGAAAGTAGAGAAAGTCGAAAATAATTTTGATGAAATTGCTATTCAATTATTTGAAGCATTAGGTGGTAAAAAGAATATTATAAGTGTTGATCATTGTATTACGCGTTTACGTGTAGAAGTTAAAGATATCTCAATAATAGATAAACAGACTCTATCAAAGATGAATTTTTCTCATATTGTTGAAGCAAGTGAGCATGAAATACAAATCATTATAGGAACTGAAGTTCAATTTATTGCTGAAATATTAAATGAAATACTAATGTAGGAGAAATGAAATTGAAGATTATAAAAATATTTAATAATAATAGTATTGCTGCTTTATCTGATGAATTAGGGGATATTATTTTAACAGGATCAGGAATCGGCTTTCAAAAAAAGATAGGTGATTTAGTTGATGAATCACGGATTGAAAAAACATATATCTTTAAAGAAAAAGGTGAAAAACGTATACGTAGAGGGATCAATGATATTGAACCTATTTATTATGAAATTACTAGTTTATTAGTAAGCAAAGCAACAGAACAATTGAATACCCAATTTTATGGGGAAATCTTTCTAGCAATTAGTGATCATATTGCTTTTGCTATTAAACGAAAAAAAGAAAATATTGATTTGCCAAATGTAGTTTTATCTGAAACAAAAGCTCTCTATAAAAAAGAATATCAGTTGGGTTTATGGATTATAAAAATGATTAAAGAAAAAACAGATATTCAATTAGAAGAGGCAGAAGCAGGGTATATTGCATTACATTTAGTTAATTTTTCTACTAAAAACAACGCACAAAATACTTCTAAAATTGTTAATTTTGTAAAAGATGTTTTTGATATTATTGAAAAAACAATGTGCATTAAATTAGAATTAGATTCTATCGATTATGCAAGATTATCTACACATCTTAAGTTTTTAGCTGAAAGAGTTTTTCGACATGATATAGGAAATACAATAGATACAACAGAAAATATAAGAGATATGTTAAAAGAAAATATTCGGTTATCTCTTTGTGTTAATCGGATAAAAAAATTAATTCAAAAAAAATATCATTATACATTAACACCAGATGAACAAACATATTTATGTATACATATCAAAAAGAATTGTCACATTTAATGTAAGCGCTTGACAAAAAGTAATGCTATTTGTTATTGTATAGACAAGGATTGTTACTTTAAGTAGGCAAGACCAAATATATTGACGGCATTTTAGAAATGTTGTTTTTATGTTTGGTCTTTTCTTTTTAAAGAGAAGGGAGAAAAATATGAAATTGAAAAAGAAAAGTGTTGTAGCTGTATTAACATTATCGATGTCAATGGGTTCAGTATTATCGATGGTACCAGTTTTTGCAGAAACATCTCAACAAAATTTAGCGTTAAACAAAACAGCTTATGTTTCAGCTGAATATGGCACAATGCCTAGAAAAAATTTAACTGATGGTAATGAAAAAACACGCTGGTCAACAGAAAGTGGACCTACTCAATGGGCATATATTGATTTAGGACAAGAATATGAAATGAATAAGTTTCAAATGTTTTGGGAAAATGAATCGACTTATGCCTCAGCTTATAATATTTATGTTTCTAATGATCTTAATTCTTGGGGTGAACCAGTACTTTCAAGAACAGATAATAAAAATGTTGTCAGTGAAGAATTATTAGGTAGTAAAGTAAGTGGTCGATATGTTAAGTTAGAAGTTACAGAAATGAAAGGGTATCCTAATGTTTCATGTTATGAATTTAAAATTTTTAATACAGATGAAAAAGTACAAGATCCAAATACAAATGTTGCATTAAAGAAAACAGCAATCGCAAGTTCTCAGGAAGCAGAAAGTGTTAAAGCAGCAAATGCAGTAGATGGAAATACATCATCACATAGTTCTCGTTGGGGAAGTAATATTGGAAACGGACCAGATTGGATCTATGTTGATTTAGGTGAAAGAATGAATGTTAATACTGTTAAGGTATTCTGGGAAACACGTAAAGCAACAGCTTATAAGATTCAAATTGCTGATACTGAATCTACGCCTCAAGAAAGTGATTGGCAAACAGTTAAAGAATTTAAAGATCGTCCAAAATCTTTAACAGAAAAAATTGTTTTAGATCAAATCTATAAAGCAAGATATGTGCGTTTATATGTTGATTCACATACTTCAGAAGATCCAGATGGTGGTATCGCTTGGAATACGATTTCTATTTATGAATTAGAAGTTTATGGTGGAAATCCTGATGAAAAAATGTCAATGAGTGATGTTTTAAATGGAATTCAAGTAGAAACACCAAAAACTGGAGATAAAAAGTTAAAAGTCACTTTACCAGAAGTTGAAGGATATACAGTTGAATATAATGGAACAGATTTTGAACAAGTTGTTGATGAAAATTTAACAATTTATCAACCTATTAGTGATAAAAATGTTAAAGTATCATTCAAGATTACAGATAATGATACAAATGATTATAAATTCAAAGAAATTGCTGTTACAGTTCCAGGTAGTCAAAAAAATGATGAAACAGCGAATAAAGCACCAAATGTTTTACCAGAATTAGCTGAATGGAATGGTGGACATGGAAACTATACAGTTTCTAAAGGGGCAAGAATTGTTTATAAAGATAGTTCACTTCAAAAAACTGCAGAAGCACTTGCTAATGATTATGAAGATATTACTGGAAAAAGTATTGCTGTTGTAAAAGGTGAAAGCAAAACAGGAGATATTACTTTAGCTCTTACAAAAGATAAATCATTAGGGTTACAAGATGAAGGATATTTAATGGATATTGATGATTCAATCAATATTAAAGCTGAAACAACAACAGGGGCTTATTGGGCAACCAGAACGATTTTACAAAGTATTAAACAATCAGGAAATGTTCCTTGTGGGACAACAAGAGATTATCCACTTTATAAAGTAAGAAGTTTTATTTTAGATGTTGGACGTAAAACATTTACAATGGATTATTTAAAACAAATCGTTAAACAAATGTCATGGTATAAAATGAACGATTTCCAAGTTCACTTAAATGATAATTTAATTTCAATTGAAAGTTTAGCTGATCCAATGACAGGTTATTCAGCATTTAGATTAGAATCAGATGTTAAAAAAGGTGGAAACAATGGTTTAAATCAACAAGATTTAACAAGTACAGATTTATTCTATACAAAAAAAGAATTTAAAGATTTTATTAAGGATTCAAGAGATTATGGTGTAAGTATTGTTCCTGAAATTGATACACCAGCACATTCATTAGCACTTACTAAAGTAAGACCTGATTTAAGACATGGAACAAATGGACGAGAAAATGATCATCTAGCTTTAAGAGATAAATATGATGAATCATTAGGATTTGTACAAAGTATATTTGATGAATATATGAAAACAAGTGATCCTGTTTTCGATGAACAAACTACAGTCCATGTTGGTGCAGATGAATATAATGCAGATAAAGAAGCTTATCGTCGATTCTCAGATGATATGTTGAAATATGTACAAGATTCAGGAAGAACAGCACGTATTTGGGGAAGTTTAACTCAATGTTCAGGAAAAACTCCGGTTAGAAGTAAAGATGTTCAAATGAATTTATGGAACTTTGGTTATGCGAATATGGATCAAATGTATGAACAAGGTTATGATTTAATTAACTGTAATGATGGTCATTATTATATTGTTCCTAATGCTGGATATTACTATGATTATTTAAATAACAATATTTTATATAATCAAGCAATCAACTCGATTAGTGGTGTCACAATTCCTGCAGGTGATGAACAAATGCTAGGTGGCGCTATTGCTGTATGGAACGATATGACAGACTATTTAGAAAATGGTATTAGTGAATATGATGTTTATGATCGTTTACAAAATGCAATTCCATTATTTGGTGCTAAATTATGGGGTAAAGGAGATAAAACATTAGATCAAGCTAATAGTTTAAGAACAACATTAGGAGATGCACCAGGTACAAATTTTGGTTATGAAGCAGCTAAAGATGAAAATGGTGTAATTGCACATTACAATTTAGATGAATTAAATCAATTAAATAATCACGAAAATGTTGAACTTGCTTCATTAGATAGTCATGATGCATTACGTTTGTTAGGAAATAAAAGTTATGCTACTACATCATTTAGTACTGTTGGTTTAAATAATGATTTACGTGTAAAAGTTAAACGTGAATCTTCAAGTGAAGAGGAACAAATTTTATTTGAAAGTAGCTATGGATCAATTAAAGCTGTTCAAAAAGAAACAGGAAAAGTTGGATTAAGTAGAGAAAATCATGATTATTCATTTAATTATGAATTACCAGTTAACCAATGGGTTGAATTAGAATTCAAAAATAGAAAAGAAGTTATTGATTTATATGTAAATGGTCAATTAGTAGATACTCTTGGTGATGATGAACAAGTAAGTGGTAGACCATTAAAAGCAACAATGATGATACCGTTTGAAAGAATTGGAAGTAAGAAACATGCTTTTAAAGGATATGTTGATGATATTCGTTTAGGTACACAAAAAACATATGCTTCAACAATGGAATTGGATTATTTAGTAACAAGTGCAAGTTATATAGCAGATGAATCACAAAATAAACAATTACAAGAAAAAATAAAAGAAGCAAAAGTAATTTTAAAAGAATATGATCCAAATGAACAAACAATTTTAACACTTACAAATGAAATTAAAGAATTAGTAAATGGAATTGATTACAAAAAAGCAAATTATACAAGAGTAGATCACTATTTAAATTCAATTCCAAAAGATTTATCTATTTATACAGAAGATTCTGTTAAAAACTTACAATTTGTTATTGATATGATTCAAAGAGAATTACCTAAATCAATGCAAGATACAGTCGATCAATATGAAGTAGAACTTACAAAAGCACTTACTAAACTACAATTAAAATCACAAGTTAATGTAAATTACATTGATAACAGCAAACTTACAGCAACTGCTTCATCTTATCAACATGATGGATCAGATCCTAAAAATGTATTAGATGATAATCCATCAACAATGTGGCATACAGATTGGAATTTATCAACACCTCATTGGATTGCTTTTGAAAATAAAGAAGAAATGAGTGTCAATGGTTTAACATATGTTCCTCGTCAAACTGGTAAAAATGGAAATGTTACAAAATATCGTATTGAAACAAGTGATGATGGTATTAATTGGAAAACAGTTAAAGAAGGTAATTTATCAAGTGATTCATCTACAAAAGTCATTGAATTTGATACAGTAAAAACAAAACATCTTCGTTTATACTACGTAGAAGCTGTTAATAATAACGGAAGTGCTGCAGAAATTAAATTACATCGTGCAGATATACCGGCAGATGTTGATGGTTTAAAAGATGTTATCAATAAAGCTAAAGCTATGGAAGATATTGGATATTTATCTACTTCATGGAATCATTTACAGGATACAATTAAAGCTGCTGAAGGTTTAGTCAATGCAGAAAATCCTGACGCTAATGAAATTGAAATTATGAAACGTCAATTAACAGATGCAATGGTAAAACTTGTATTATCTGTTGATAATGAACAATTAAAATCATTCGTTGATGATTTATCAAATCTTGAACAAAAAGATTATACAAAGGATTCATGGAAACAATTCCAAACTGTTCTTAAAGAAGCACAGGATGTTATAAGTAATCATGATGCAACAAAAGATGAAATCAATGATATGTATCAAAAATTATTAGATGCTTATAATGGACTTGTTACACTTAATGATAAATCTGGATTAACTGATTTGATTAGTAAAGCTGATCAACTTCAAGAAAAAGATTATACAAAAGATTCATGGAAACAACTGGTAGAAGCATTAACTCAAGCAAAAGAAGTATCTGCTAAAGAAGATGCTACAAAAGAAGAAATCAACGAAGCTATTTTTAATCTAGAAAAAACTATGAATGCTCTTAAAAAAGTAGATTCATCTACTAAAGATGATAATACTTCAAAAGGAAATACTTCATCTAAAGATAATCAAGTAATTACTTCTACTACTAAAAATGATAAAAAACAATCTTCAACTGCTAAAACAGGTGATGAAACAAATATTATTTTATTTGTATTAATGGCTTTCATGTCATGGTTAGGTATTAAAAAAGTAAAAAAAGAAGAATTATAAAAATAGATGCCACTATTAAGTAGTGGTATTTATTTTGTCTAGACAAATTTATTGTAAGCCCTTGCACAGACAAAGAGTGTATGTTACAATACAGGATGTAAATACGGATTGTTACTTTAAGTAGGCAAGACCAAATAACTTACATTTTTTTAGTGTATCTTGTTTGGTCTTTATTTTTTGGTTTGTATTTGCAAATTAAGATTACATTATTCATTTAAGGGAGCAGTAATGTAAATAAGAAAGGAAGAAGAATATGAAAGAAAAGGTAAAGAGAATTGTTTCTCTAGCACTTGCATTTTTAATGTCAATTGGATGTATTCACTCTTATCCAATCGTCAGTGCTTTGGAAAATGATTATGAAGTCTATCCAAATCCTCATATGATGGATTATCAAGATGGTTCATTTGATATGACATCTACTGTCAATGTTGTCTATGAAGATGGTATTGATGAATATACAAAGGATAGAATGAATGAAGTATTAGCTATTAAAAATATAAAAGCAAGTACTTCTGAAGAAGTAAAAGAAGGCCAAACAAACATTTTAGTAGGTATTAAAGATTCAAATCAATATGTTGATCAATATGTTGGTGAACATTATTCAGTAAAAACAACCCAATTATTTGATCAATTAGATTCATACTTATTAAAGGTTGATAATGGAACAATTACAGTATTAGGTAAAGATACAGATGCGGCTTTTTATGGTCTTACAAGTTTGTATCATATCTTTAAACAATTAGACGGAACAAATATCCGTAATTTTACAATAGAAGATTATGCTAATGTTGCTAGTCGTGGATTTATTGAAGGTTATTATGGAAATCCATGGTCAACTGAGGATCGTAAGAAATTAATGGAATGGGGAGGATACTACAAGTTGAATTCTTATTTCTATGCTCCTAAAGATGATCCTAAACATAACTCTAAATGGCGTGAACTTTATACAGATGAAGAAATTGAAACAAAAATCAAACCTCTTGCTGAAGCAGGAAATAAATCAAAATGTCGTTTTGTATTTGCATTACATCCATATATGTATAATGCCATCAGGTATAATAGTGAAGAAAACTATCAAGCAGACTTAAAAGTATTACAAGCTAAATTTGAACAAGTTATTAAAGCAGGTGTTCGTCAAATTGCTATTTTAGCAGATGATGCTGGAAATGTTGGTGGTGCTAACTATACAAAAACATTAACTGATATGACAGCATGGTTAAAAGAAATGCAAAAAACATATCCTGATTTAAAATTAACATTACCATTCTGTACACAAGAATATATGTCTAATGGACAAAGTTATTATCGTAATTTCCCAGCAAATATTCAAATCGTTATGACTGGTGGTAGAGTATGGGGAGAAGTTACAAATAACTTCACAACAACTTTTACAAATAATGCAGGGCGTGGCCCTTATATGTGGATCAACTGGCCATGTACAGATAACTCTAAAAAACACTTAATTATGGGTGGCTATACAACATTTTTACACCCTGGTGTAGATCCAAATAAGATTCAAGGAATCGTTTTAAATCCAATGCAACAATCTGAGCCAAGTAAAGTTGCAATTTTTGGGAATGCATGTTACTCATGGAATATTTGGCAAAGTGAAGAAGAAGCTCAAAAATGCTGGACTGCTTCATTTAAATATGTCGATCATAATAGTGCTATTGAAACTCAAGCATCAGCTGCTTTAAGAGAACTTTCAAAACATATGATCAATCAAAATATGGATGGTCGTGTAACAGCATTACAAGAATCAGTAGATTTAAAAGATCGTTTAACAAGCTTCAAAGAAGCTCTTACAAATGGAACAACAATCAGTGATGAACAATTTGAAGATTTGATCAATGAATTTACAATCTTAAAAAATGCGAGTGCTACATATAGAGCACAAGCAGGTGATACAAGAATAAAAGATCAAATTGTATATTGGTTAAACTGTTGGGATGATACAGCAGATGCAGCAATAAATTATCTTAAAGCTGTTAAAGCTGTACAAGATGAAGAAGCTAATGATAAGATTTGGGATCTATATTCTACTGGACAAGCTGCTTTTGAAAAATCAAAAACATATGGATTCAATTATGTTGATCATTTAGAATATGCAGAAGTAGGAGTACAACATATCGTACCATTTATTAAAGCAATGGATTCTTATTTAGGAGATATTGCTTCTACAATTGTAAATCCAAATAAACAAGTTACTAAATTTATTACAAATCGTAGTGATAGTTCAACAGGTAATATTGATAATGTATTCGATAATAAAGCCAATACAGAAATCGTTTATAAAACACCAAATACAATTAGTAAAGGAACTTATGTAGGCGTTAGTTATTCAAAAGCAATTGATATTGATAGAGTGACTTTTAGATTAGGAACAAATTCAAATTCAAAAGATACTTTTTCTAAAGCTAAAGTGCAATATACAACAGATGGTAAAAAATGGGTTGATTTAGATAATCAAGAATATACTTTACCAAATGATGTAGCTTTAACTGACTTAAATTTAAAAGGGGTTAAAGGTATTCGCATGATTGCTACTGAAGATAAAGCGAATACTTGGTTAGGTATTAGAGATATTGCTGTTAATGCAGATGAAGTAGTAACTGAAGAAGATCCAGGTACATTATCTGTTGATAAATTGACACTTAAAGGTGGTTCTTTAAATAATTTATTAGATGACAGTAATGCTACTTATGCTCATTTTGCTGAAAGTCCTTATAAAGGTGGAGAAATTAAAGATTATTTACCAGTTGATGCAAGTATTACATTAACTTTCAAAAAAGCAAAAACATTAGGTACAATTTATTTTGGACAAGATGCAGGAACAGATAAATCAACAAAATATGTCATTGAATATACAACGGATGGTCAAACATGGAAAGTATTAAAAGAATATAATGGTGATGCTTCTGTTGAATTAGATGTATCAAGTCAAAATATTAAAGCAAAAGCAGTTCGTATTAGAAACTTAGAATTAAATTTAAAAAGTAATACAGCAGGATATTGGTGGAAAGTCAATACATTTAAAATGGCTGATCCAGGACAAATCAATGCAACATTTATGTATACAGATACATGGGGAATTTATCGAGGAACAGTAGCTAATTTAACAGATGGTGATAGTTCAACAGCATTAGATTTTAGTACCTCAGGTGATAGAACAAGAAAAGGTGATTATATTGGTTGGGATTTAGGTAAAGAAACAGCTATTGGTAAAATTCATGCAGTTATCGGTGGAGACCGCAGTGCAGGAGATAAATGGGAAAAATATAGTTTACAATACTCTAATGACAACCAAGACTGGACTACTTATAAAACATATCAAGGTTTAGCTAGTGGAAAAGATACAATTGATGAAAATTTCTATGGTTTAAAAGCACGTTATGTTCGTTTAGTGAATGAAGAAGAGAGAGCTGTATGGGTTATTTTCTCTGAATTTACAGTAAATGCATATAATCCAGATGAGGATTTCAATAATGCTAATGTTTATACAAATACAGATTATAGATTAGCTTCACAAAGTGAAGAAGCACTTACAGAATTGATCTATAATCAAGAAATTACTTTAGAAAAAGGTCAATACGTTGGTGTTGATTTATCAAGAATCAAAGATTTAAGTACATTCAATATTGATTATGAAAATGGTCAAGGAGCAACTTTACAAGTTTCAAAAAATGGTGTTGAATGGACAACTGTAACAGGTCAAGAAAAAGAACTTCCAGATGGAAGATATGTAAGATTAATTAATAAAACAGACAAAGCTATTAAATTGACAATTAATCATTTTGAAGTACATTCAAATGAAATTACAGCACCATATTTATATAAAGCAACTATGAATATTAATCCTTCATGGGGTGTTGGTGAAGATACTAGAAATAATGGTGCTGCTTTTGATGGTAATATCGATTCAACAACAGAATTTGGTGATTTTCCACAAAAAGGACAATATATTATTTATGATTTAGGACAAGAAAGAACAATTTCTAAAATTCAAATGTATTGCCAAGATAGTGCAGTTAACTATATTAGAGATGCTGATATTTTAGTATCAGATGATTTAGAAAACTGGACAAAAGTTGTAACTATTGGAGATGGTAATGAAAATACAAATGATGCTGGGGTTAAATGTATTGATTCAGATGCAGGTTATAAAGCATCAAGCACATATCCAAATAAAGTCTATGTAGAAGGAACTGCTAATAATATTAAAGCACGTTACTTAAAGATCTTAATGACAGCAACAAATAATAATAGAGCTGTTGTTTTCAATGAAATCGTTATAAATGATGGAGAATATGTACCAGTTTCAAATGATCCAACATATACTTCTTCAACTGTAGAAGCAAATGGATTTATTCCTCAATATATGTTTGATGGAGATTTATCTACAGCTTATAGACCAGGTTCTAAAGAAGCTGGAAGCATTACTTATACATTATCAAGTGATTTAGATGTTAAGAAAATGCATATTATTCAAAAAGGTGAAATTTCAAATGCAAGAGTATCTGTTCTTGTAGATGGTGAAAATGGAAAGAAATGGGTTCAAGTTGGAACTCTTAAAAAATCATTAAATGAATTCTATATGCCTGAAGGAAACGTTTATGAATTAAAGATTGAATGGGATGAAAATAAAATTCCAACAATTTCAGAAGTTATTATGTTAAATGATGATGAATATGCTTCAACAGCAGCTAATGATTTACAAAAATATATTAATTCTTTAGATGTTAAAGAAAATAAATATACAGCAGATTCTTATAAAGAATTTGAAAAGGCATTAAAACAAGCTCAAAAAGTTTTAGATAAACAAGCGGGTGAATTAGATGCTATTACAAATGCAAAAGCTGAATTAGAAGTTGCTTATGCAAATCTTGTTAAACGTGGAGATATTCAAAGTGTTAAAGATGAACTTGATACAATTAACAAGTTAAAAGAAAAAGATTATACAAGTGAAACATGGGCTATTTTACAAGATCAAGTGAAACTTGCTCAAGAATTCATTAAAAAGGATGAAGCAACAATTACTGAAAAAGAAGTTATTGATATGGTAGATGCTTTACAAAAAGCAAAAGCTCAATTAGTAACAAAAGTATCAGTAAGTAAAAAAGAGTTAAAAGATTATATTGCATCAAATGAATTAGATAAGTTAGATACAAATAAATATTTAACATCTACTGCTGATTCATTTAAAGAAGCATTAAAGAATGCACAAACATTAATTGAAAAAGAAGATGCAACAAAAGAACAATTAGATGAAGCTTTAAAACAATTACAAGATGCAAGAACACAATTAGTTTTAAAAGCAACAGATGATGAAGTAAATGCATTAAAAGCATTAATGGATCAATATCAAGAAAAAGATTATACAGCATCATCATGGAAGAAATTTGAAAAAGTTTACAATGATGTTAAAGCTGCTTTAGAAAATGAAAACACAAGTGATGATGTTCAAGCATTAACTAATACTTTAAAAGAAGCTGCTCAAAAACTTGTTAAACGTGGTAATTTAGATGGTATCCATGGTTTATTAGATCAAATTAAACAATTAGATAGTAAAAAATATACAGAAGCATCTTATTCTAAACTAATAGATGTTGTTACTGAAATTTCTAAGAAGTTAGAAAATTCATCAGAAATGACACAAGAAGAAGTCGATGCCCTTGTAAGTGAATTACAAAACGCTATTAATGCATTAGAAAAAGCACCAACAGTCACTACAGATACAAATGAACCTGCTCATAAACCTCAAGTTGTAACAAATAACAAAGTGAAAACAGGTGATTCAACATCTGTATGGACATTTGCAACATTTGCATTAATGGCAGCAATCGTTTATGTATCTTTAAGAAAAAGAACAAAAGAAGACTAAAATAAAAGGTTTCTATTTTCAAGATTAAGAAAATAGAACCTTTTCATTTTAAAATCAAAAAAAGATAGCGTTTTCATAAGCGGAGACGCTTTTTTTATGTTATATTTAAAGAAGAGGTGAAAATCATGAAATTAAAAGCACTTGATCAAAGACAAGCTGGTATTTTGTTACCGTTATTTAGTTTACCAGGAAAACATGGAATAGGGGATTTAGGAAAAGAAGCTTATGAATTTGTTGACTTATCTGCTCAAGCAGGTTTTTCTATTTGGCAAATTTTACCATTAAATCCATCAAGCTCTGGGAATTCACCCTATACTCCTTATTCATCTTTTGCTGGTGATGAAATATATATTTCTTTAGAACTTTTAAAAGATTGGCATTTGTTAGATGAAGTTCCTAACTATTTACAAGATTTAAAAAGAGTTGATTATAAACGCGTACGTTTATTTAAAGACCGTTATTTAAGAAAAGCTTATCAAGTTTTCTTAAAAGATAAAGAATTAGAGAAAGAATATCGTACTTTTGTTAAAGGAACATTTTGGTTAAAAAAATATGCGCGTTTTATGGCTTTAAATAAAGCAAACGAAGGTTTACCTTGGGTAGATTGGAATGATGAAGATCAAAATATTAAAGGAAGTAATGAAGGATTAGAAGCAGAAATTGATTATATTCAATTTCTTCAATATATTTTTGTTAAACAATTTAATTTATTAAAAATACATGCACATCAAAAAGGAATATCTATCATGGGAGATTTACCTTTATATGTAGGTGATGCTTCTGCGGATGTTTATGAGTATCGTAAATGTTTTCAATTAGATGATAAATTTTATCCTAAATTCTTATCTGGAGCATCACCTGATTATTTTTCAAAAGATGGCCAACTATGGGGACATCCTTTATATGATTGGGATTATTTAAAGAAAACAAGATATAATTTTTGGATCAAAAGATTAAAATGGAATAATGAAATTTTTGATATTTTAAGAGTTGATCATTTTAGGGCTTTTGATACATATTGGTCAGTTCCTTATGGAAGTGCTACAGCAAGAGAAGGAAAATGGATAGAAGGACCAAGTTATCATTTTTTAGATTCAGTTTATAAACAATTGCCTAAACTTAATATGATTGTTGAAGACTTAGGAGAATTACGTCCACAAGTACATGAACTGAGAGATCATTATGATTTATTGGGAATGAAAGTTATGCAATTTTCTTTTGGTGAAGATGAAAGAAAAGTTAAATATAAAATTCCTCAACATTGTGTTGTTTATACAGGAACACATGATAATGCTACTCTTAAACAATGGTATGAAGAATTAGATGATAAAGAAAGAATGAAAGAAATTATGAAGGGTCTAGGATATACAGGAGAAAATCTTGTGGAAGATATGCTTGCATATACACTTGAATGTGATGCAGTGATTTCTATTGTTCCTTTACAAGATCTACTTGGCTATGGCCAAGAAGCTCGTATTAATTTACCAGGGACAGTAGGTCCACATAACTGGTCTTATAAACTTACTTCATTTGATGATTATCAAAATCAAATACAAATAATTCAAAAAACGTTAAAGAAAGCTAAAAGATAAATACCATACTTATTATTTATATATCCTAAAAAACCGCGATAAAAGCGGTTTTTTTCTGTTTTTTAATAATGTAATCGTTTTTATTTGATGAATTCGATTTAATAAATTGATTTTTATTTGTAAAAAAATATAATAGTTTTCGTAGACAAGTCATGGACAGGTTTTTCTTCCTTAAATATTTTTTTGACAACAACATTCTAAATTTGTACATTGACTTGAAGGTAAGACCAATCGGTCTTTTTTTATATTTTTATAAAAGATAAATACCATACTTATTATTTAAATATCCTAAAAAATAACGATAAAAGCTACTTTTTTTAATTTTTCAACAATGTAATCGCTTTTATTCGATGAATTTAATTTAATAAATTGATTTTTGTTTATAAAAAAATATAATAGTTTTCGTAGACAAGTCATGGACAGGTTTTTCTTCCTTAAATATTTTTTTGACAACAACATTCTAAATTTGTACATCGACTTGAAGTGTAAGACCAATCGGTCTTTTTCTTTTTATATAAATGTATAAAAAATAAAACATTACCTATTCGTGTTGACTTTATTTTTAAAACCGATTTATAATACACACAACAAGTGAAACCGATGAAGTGGAGATAAAAATAGAACGTGCACTTATAGAGAGTTTGGATGGTGGAAGCAAGCAGAACGCAGTCTATTAAATGGACCACAGAGGGCAAAAGGAAAGGCATTAGCTGAGTATTCTTTGACGTAAGGCTTACGTAAGTAGTCATAGATGTGATAGCATCTAGTAAAGTGCATGAGTGTATCATGAATCAAGGTGGCACCGCGGATATAACCGTCCTTGAAAGTTTAACTTTCAAGACGGTTTTTTTAATTATTAGGGGGAATTATATGTATTATCCAAGTTTAGAAATGTTAGAAAAATTAGATCTAAAATCTTATGATTTAGTTCCAATAAAAAAAGAAATCTATAGTGATATGATTACACCTATAGAATTAATGAGAAAATTAAAACAATATTCTAAACATGTTTATATGTTAGAAAGTCATGAAGATAAGACAAAATGGGGAAGATATACTTTTATAGGTTTTGATCCTAAAAGCGAAATTACTTGTTATAACAAGATGATGAAAGTGGATGATAAGATTTTTAAAGTGACACATCCCAAAGAATATATTAGAAAAGTTTTAAATGAACATCGTAGTTTAAAATTAGAGGGTTTTCCTACTTTTACAGGAGGCTTAGTTGGTTATTTTAGTTTTGATTATTTTAAATATAGCGAACCTTCAATTATTAAAAATCAAAAAGATAATGGTTTCAATGATGTTGATTTAATGTTATTTGATAAAGTTATTTGTTTTGATCATTTTAAGCAAAAGTTGATTTTAATTGTTAATATTGGAACAAATGATTTACAAAAGAATTATAAAGAAGGAATCAAAGAATTAGATGAATTAGATTATATTATTAGAAAACATGTTAAAACACTTGTTCAACCATTAAAATTATTAGAAGATTTTAAACCCGTTCTCTCTAAAAAAGAATATTGTCAAATGGTTGAAAAAGGTATTGATTATATTAAAGAAGGTGATATCTTCCAAGTTGTTTTATCAAATAGACTTTATGCAAAAGCAACAGGTTCATTATTTGATAGCTATCGTGTTTTAAGAACAACGAATCCATCACCTTATATGTTCTATTTTGCAAGTGATAATATTGAAGTAGCTGGAGCTTCTCCAGAAACTTTAATTAAATTGGAGGGAACAAAGTTAACAACTTTTCCAATTGCTGGAACGAGAAAAAGAGGAAAAGATGATCAAGAAGATCAACAATTAATAGATGATTTATTAAAAGATGAAAAAGAATTAGCTGAACATAATATGCTCGTTGATTTAGGAAGAAATGATTTAGGAAGAATTTCTAAATTCAATAGTGTACATGTGGTATCTTATATGGATATCTTAAAGTTTTCAAAAGTTATCCATATAGCAAGTATTGTTAGCAGTGAAATTAAAGAAAAATATGATGCTTTAGATGCAGTTGATGCTTTACTTCCTGCAGGTACTTTATCAGGAGCACCAAAGATCAGGGCATGTCAAATTATTAATCAATTAGAACAAAATAAAAGAGGTATTTATGGAGGAGCGATTGGTTATTTAGATTTTACAGGAAATATGGATCTATGTATTGGTATTCGTTTAGCTTATAAAAGAAATAATGAAATTTCTATTTGTAGTGGTGCAGGAATTGTTTATGACAGTGTTCCTGAAAATGAATATCAAGAATGTTTAAATAAAGCAGGTGCGGTTGTTGAAGCAATCAAGATGGCAGATGGAGGTATTGATTATGATTCTACTCATTGATAATTATGATAGTTTTGCTTATAACCTTTATCAATTGATAGGTTCAATCGATGAAGATATCAAGGTTATAAGAAATGATGAAATGACAGTTGAAGAAATAGAAGAACTTCAGCCATCATGTATTATTATTTCACCAGGTCCAGGGAAACCAAGTGAAGCGGGTATTATTGAAGAAGTTGTTCAAAAATGTTATACGAAATATCCTATTTTGGGAGTTTGTTTAGGGCATCAAGCAATTGTTGAAGCTTTTGGAGGAACAGTAAGTTATGCTCAAAGCGTCATGCATGGAAAGTCTTCGATAATTAAAGTAGATACTACAAATCCAATTTTTAAGGGAATCGAGAAAAAGACAGCAGTGGCTAGATATCATAGCTTAGCTGCTAAAAAAGAAAATTTACCAGAATGTTTGAAGATTATAGGAGAAAGCGATGATGGTGAAATCATGGCAATCAGTCATAAAAACTATCCTGTTTATGGCTTACAGTTTCATCCGGAGTCAATTTTAACAAAAGAAGGTAAAAAAATAGTTGAAAATTTTTTAAAGGAGATACAAAATGATTAGGGGAGCAATTATTAAATTATCAAAAAAAGAAGATTTAACATATCAAGAAGCTTATGAATGTATGAATGAGATCATGGATGATCAAGCTTCTGATATTCAAAAGGCTGCTTATTTAACAGCACTTTCATTAAAAGGTGAAACAATTGATGAAATAACTGCAAGTGCTAAAGGAATGAGAGAACATTGTGTGAAGTTATTGAATGATCAAGATGTTCTTGAAATTGTAGGAACTGGAGGAGATGGATCAAATTCTTTCAATATTTCTACAACTTCATCTATTGTGATTGCTAGTGGTGGTGTTAAAGTTGCTAAGCATGGTAATCGTGCAGCAAGTTCTAAAAGTGGAGCAGCAGATTGTTTAGAAGCTTTAGGAGTGGATATTACAATCAATGAAAAAAGAAGTAAAGAGTTATTAAATGATATTAATATTTGTTTCTTATTTGCTCAAAACTATCATCTTGCGATGAAGTATGTTGCACCGTTAAGAAAAGAATTAGGTATTCGTACAGTCTTTAATATTTTAGGACCACTTACGAATCCAGCAGGAGCGACTTATCAAGTCATGGGAGTTTATGATGAATCATTAGTTGAACCACTTGCTCAAGTTTTAAGTAATTTAGGGGTTAAAAGAGCTATGGTGGTTTATGGAAGAGATGGTTTAGATGAAATCTCAGCATCTAATGAAACTTTTGTTTGTGAAATTAATGAGAATCAATTTAAAACATATACAATTTCACCTGAACAATTTGGTTTACAAAGATGTTTAAAAGATGAACTTGTTGGAGGAACTCCAAAAGAAAACGCTCAAATTACACGAGATGTTTTAAATGGTAAACAAGGTGGATCTAGAACAGCTGTCTTAATGAATGCGGGGGCAGGTTTATATATTGGTGGTAAAGTTGATTCTTTACAAGCAGGAATTGATTTATCAGCAGAGTTGATTGATAGTGGAAAGGCAAATGAAAAACTAGAAGAGTTTATAAAAGAATCAAACAAATAGGAGCGTATATTATGATTTTAGAAGATATTGTTGAAAGTACAAAAGAACGTGTTGAAACAAATAAAAAACGTCATTCAATTTATGAATTAAAAGAAAAAGCCTTTGCAATGCCTATTGACCAAAGTTTTCCTTTTAAAAAAGCTTTAGAAAAAGAAGGTATGTCTTATATTTTAGAAGTTAAAAGACATTCTCCATCAAAAGGACAAATTGTTTCTACTTTTGATTTTAAAGCAATTGCGAAAGAATATGAAATGATTGGAGCAGATGCTATTTCAGTAGTAACTGAACCTGATTTTTTTAAAGGGGATGATGATTTTTTAAGAGAAATCAAACGTATTGTGAAAATTCCTGTTTTAAGAAAAGATTTTGTTGTAGATGAATATATGGTTTATGAATCTAAAATCTTAGGAGCAGATGCAATTTTATTAATTGCAGGTGTTTTAGATGAAATTACATTAATGCGTTGTGTTAATTTAGCGCATAATTTAGGTATGTCAGCAATTGTTGAAACACATAGTTCAATGCAAGTAAAAAAAGCATTGCGTGTAGGCGCTAAAATTATTGGTGTAAATAACAGAGATTTAAGAGATTTCAGTGTTGATTTAAATACAACATTAAAATTAAGAGATATGGTCGATGATGATGTTATCTTTGTCTCTGAAAGTGGTATTAAAACAAGAGAAGATATTGAATTATTAGAAAAATATCATGTAAATGCTGTCTTAATTGGTGAAGCTATGATGAAAAGCCATGATAAAAGACATACATTAGAAGTTTTAAAAGGTATTGATGAAGAAGATTAAAATTTGTGGTTTAAAAAGAAGCGAAGATGTTGATTATGTAAATACATATCAACCTGATTATGTTGGCTTTGTTTTTGCGGGGAAAAAAAGAAAGATTACTTATGATCAGGCAAAAGAATTAAAAAAAGATCTTTTATCTTCGATTCAAGTTGTAGGTGTTTTTGTAAATGAGGATATTTCTTTTGTTGAAAAATTAGTTAAAAATGATGTTATTGATCTTGTACAATTGCATGGTCAAGAAACAAATGAATATATAAAGATTTTAAAACAAAAAATAGATGTTCCAATTATTAAAGCAATTCAAATTAAAAATGATGATTCTTTCAATGTAGACTATGACGTTGATTATTATCTTTTCGATCATGGTTCTGGAGGAACTGGGGAAAGTTTTGATTGGTCTATGTTGAAAGAAGTCAATAAACCTGTATTTTTGGCAGGGGGAATCAATCTTTCTAATATTGATGAAGCATTAAAAATGAATGTTTATGGATTAGATGTTTCAAGTGGTGTTGAAACAGATGGTTTTAAAGATAGGGAAAAAATTAAGGAAATCGTAAGGAGAGTTAGAAATGAAGGGGAGATATGGAATACATGGGGGACAGTATATCCCAGAGACTTTAATGAGTGAAATTCATAAAATTGAAGAGGCTTATGAATTTTATAAAAATGATCAAGCATTTAATGATGAACTTAATACATTATTAAAAGAATATGCTGGTAGACCATCTTTATTATATTATGCGAAAAAGATGACAGAAGATTTAGGTGGCGCTAAAATCTATTTAAAAAGAGAAGATTTAAACCATACAGGTTCTCATAAAATCAACAATGTATTAGGACAAGCTTTAGTGGCTAAAAAAATGGGAAAAACAAGAATTATTGCTGAAACTGGTGCTGGGCAACATGGTGTAGCTACAGCCACAGCAGCAGCCTTGCTTGGACTTGAATGTGAAATTTTTATGGGAAAAGAAGATACAGATCGTCAAGCTTTAAATGTTTATCGTATGGAACTTTTAGGAGCTAAAGTACATCCTGTAACTACAGGGACAATGACTTTAAAAGATGCGGTCAATGAAGCAATGAGAGAATGGACAAAACGTGTGGATGATACGATGTATGTTTTAGGTTCTGTGATGGGACCTCATCCATTTCCAATGATGGTGAGAGATTTCCAAAGTGTGATTTCTAAAGAAGCAAGAGAACAAATTCTTGAATATGAAGGTAAACTTCCTACAGCTGTGATGGCTTGTGTTGGTGGTGGAAGTAATGCGATGGGAATGTTCTATAATTTTATCAATGATAAAGATATAAAACTTATTGGTTGTGAAGCCGCTGGTAAAGGTGTCGATACAGCTTTAACAGCAGCAACAATTGCGACAGGATCATTAGGTGTCTTCCATGGAATGAAATCTTACTTCTGTCAAGATAAATACGGTCAAATTGCACCTGTTTATTCTATTTCAGCCGGTTTAGATTACCCAGGTATTGGACCTGAACATGCTTATTTACATGATACAAAACGTGCACAATATGTACCAGTTACAGATGATGAAGCAGTGGATGCTTTTGAATACATTGCAAAAACTGAAGGAATTATTTGTGCCATTGAAAGTGCACATGCGATTGCACATGCAATCAAAATAGCACCAACTATGAAAAAAGATGATATTTTAATTGTCTGTCTTTCAGGTAGAGGAGATAAGGATGTTGCAGCGATTGCAAGATATAGGGGGAAAGAAATCTATGAATAGAATATATAAAGCTTTTGAAAATAAAAAATCCTTCATTGGTTTTTTAACAGCAGGAGATCCTGTAATAGATAAAACAGTAGACTATATTTTAGATATCGAAGAAGCAGGGGCTAGTTTGATTGAAATTGGTATTCCCTTTTCTGATCCAATTGCTGAAGGACCAACCATTCAAGAAGCAAATGTACGTGCTTTAAAAAACAAAGTTACAACAGATGATGTTTTTGAAATGGTTAAAAAAGTAAGAGAAAAAAGTGATATTCCTTTATGTTTTATGACTTATTTAAATGTTGTTTTCCATTACGGTTATGATGAATTCTTTAAAAAATGTCAAGAAGTTGGCATTGATGGTATTATTCTTCCAGATTTACCTTATGAAGAAAGCCAAGAAGTCAAAGATGTTTGTTATAATTATGATGTTACTTTAATTTCAATGATTGCCCCAACAAGTAAAGATCGTGTTGAAATGATTGCAAAAGAAGCAAAAGGGTTTATCTATCTTGTATCGTCAATGGGTGTTACCGGTACAAGAGATAATACTTCATTTGCTAATAATCTTGAAGAAATTATTGGACATATTCGTCAAGTAACAAATACACCAGTAGCTATTGGTTTTGGTATTAATAAACCAGAACAAGTAAAAGAGTTTAAACAATATGCTGATGGTGTTATTGTAGGTAGTGCAATTGTTAATATTATTAAAGAACATGGAAATCATGCAGATCTACCTTTAAAAGAATATATCCAATCACTTACTGAACAATTATAAATACAGGTAAACAAACCTGTATTTTTTTGTATCTTATTATCGAATATCGATATAAATAGTGGATTTATTTATCGATTATCAATAATCTTGTTTTGACCTTTTGTGTTTAATTTAAATATAACTAGGTAAAAAAGAAAGTGCAGGTTTGACTTGCACTTTTGAGTTAGTAATTAATTTGAGTAACAAAATAATGTTCTTATAAATTTAGATTATCCAATTTCTTAAACAATCTGTTGATTTTTTAGCTATTTGCTCAACAGACCATGGTCTATTTTCTTTAATCCACCATTCTAATAATCCAATGCTGATTGAAACATAATAATGTGTTTCAAAACTTAACTCTATATTAGAAAAATTATTTATAGATTTTAGTTTTTCTTGAAATGATTGTTTTGAAATGGTTTCTAAATCTTGATGGAATGGAGTTGTTCTATCAATTAATAAAAGATAAATGTTATCAAAATGTTCATCAAGTTGGGCATAAGCATTGTAGAATAATCGATAAATTTCTTCGTCTGAACTATTAAAATCAAGTTTTTTTTCTAATAATATAAAAGCTTCTAATTGTTTATATAAATACTTTTGAAACCAATCATATTTATCAATAAAATAATTATAAAAGGTAACGCGATTAATATCTGCTGTTTTACTTACTTCATTGATTGTAATTTTATCAAAGCTTTTCTTTTTTAAAAGTTGAATAAAAGCATTATCTATAGATTTAATTGTTTTTTTTGTTCTTCGATCCATTTTTTTACACTTTCTAAAATATGTAGTATAAGCTACATATTCATTTTTTTGATGATTGAATGATAATAAATTCACATGTAAATTAATTATAGGATGTTGAAATTAAAAAAGCAATAAATGTTTTTAGGAAAAAGGAGGAGCTTATAAATGAAACATAATAAATATCCAAAATTATTTGAAAAAGGTTATATAGGAAATCTTAAAGTAAAAAATAGAATTATTCGTAATTCTATGGGAACTTATTTAGCAGATGGGAATATGTATGTAGGAGATCGTACTATTAAAGCAGGTGCAGAAGCCGCTAGTGGTGGTGTAGGTGTTGTTTTTATGGACAACTGTACAATTAAAGAAATGTATCATATGGGACTTTGTGCAGCAAATGATACTTACATTCCTGGATTAAGCATGTTAGCAGAAGCGATTAAAGATCATGGGGCACTTGCTGGAATGCAACTATCACATCCAGGACGTGATACAGGATTTGTCGGTGGGACAGAAGTCGTAGCTGCTTCAAGTGTGACATTTGAACCATGGTATGAAGCTGGAGCTGCACTTCCTAAACCATTAACTATTGATGAAATTCATGATTTGGTTGATAAATATGGACAAGCCGCATTAAGATGTAAGAAAGCTGGTTTTGATTTAGTTGAAGTGCATGGTGCAGGAGGATGTTTACCAACAAATTTCTTATCACCAAATGATAATCAAAGGAATGATATGTATGGGGGATCTTTACATAATCGTATGAGATTCTTAGTTGAAATTGTTAGAAGTATTAAGAAATACTGTGGAAATAATTATCCTATTTCTATTAAACTTTCAATTGATGATTGCGAACCTAATGGTATTAGAGTAGAAGAAACTGTTGAAGTTGCTAAAGTTTTAGAAAAAGAAGGCGTTAGTATGTTAAATCTTATGATGGGAACACATGCTGTTGTTTACCCTTCAACTGGTTTTTATGATATTAATATTTATTTAAGTCAAGCAAAACAAATAAAAGATGCTGTTCAAATCCCTTGTATGGTTGGTTTAGGTGTACAAACTGCATCATTAGCTGAAAGCATATTAGAAAGTGGACAAGGTGATTTTATTGCTTTAGCTAAACAAGAAATTGCGGATTGTAATTGGCCAAATAAAGTTAAAAATAATCAAGAAGATGATATTAGACCATGTATCAAATGTCTTGTTGGATGTACAGATAATGGTATTATTGGACATCATCCGATTCGTTGTGCAGTAAATCCTACAGTTTATAAATACTATGAAGATAAATATCCACAAGCTAAAGTAGTTAAAAATGTTGCTGTTATTGGCGCTGGACCAGCTGGTATGGAAGCAGCTTTAACATTAGTAAAAAGAGGACATAAAGTTACTGTTTATGAAAAACGTAAAATAGGTGGAACACTTCATGAAGCAAGTAGTGCAGATTATAAAAAAGATATAAAACTATTTATTAATTATTATGAAAAACAAGCACAAAAATATCATTTGAATATTATTCAAGAAGAAGCTACTTATGATACTATTGTAAATGGTGGTTATGATGCTTGTATTATAGCTACCGGAGGAAAACCAAGAACATTAGATGTAAATGGATTAGAAACTGGAAAAGTGACTTATGCTTTAAATTATTTAAATGGTGAAGTAAAATTTGATGGTGAAAATGCTCTTGTTATTGGTGGAGGAATTACAGGAGCAGAAGTTGCAGTAGAACTTGCTAAAGAGGGTAAAAAAGTAACTATTATAGAAGTAATGGATCAATTCTTAGCGTTACCATCAGCTGTTATTCCAGCTTATCAAATGGCTGTAGAACAAGCTGGAGTTAAAGTGATTACAGGACATCGTTTAGATTATGTTGATCATGATCAAGCAATTATTGTAGATCGTTTTGGAAATAAAAAAGAATTGAAAGCTGATGGTGGTATTGTGATTAGCGCTGGATTTATGCCACAATTAGAACTTCAAGAAAAACTTGAAGAAGAAACAGATATTGAAGTTTATACTGTTGGTGATGCTAAAAAAGTAAGACAAATCATTGATGCTACTCATGAAGGATATGCTGTAGCAAGAATGATTTAAAATAAATTTTATATTTTGAAAAAGTCCTAATCAAGGACTTTTTTTGTATATTTATTTATTTTTTAAATAAGTTATATATATTTATATAGTTTTAAATTCTCTTTTTCTAATAAAGTATTGTGTTTTCTAACATTTTTAAATATTCTGATGATAAAAAATATTTAAACTCATATTATTTTGAAAATAAATATTTAATTCGAAATATAATAGATAGAAAAATTGTATGTTTTTTTTAAAGTGTTTTTTGTTTATATTCATTATTTTTGTCTATCCTTAAAATATGGAGGTAAAATGATGGATATTAAAAGATATAATGAAATTGCGGATAAGAATAAACCTCAAAAACAAGTATTAAAGCATATATTAAGTGCTTTTTTAGTTGGAGGAATAATTGGAATGATTGGAGAATTCTTTTTAAACCTTTATCAAAAATTATTCTCTTTTAGTGAAAAAGAAGCAACCCCTATTATGCTTATTACCCTTATACTCATTGCAGCTATTTTAACAGGATTAGGTCTTTATGATCGTTTAGGAAACTTTGCTGGAGCTGGGTCTTTTATTCCTATTACAGGGTTTTCTAATGCAATGACTTCTAGTGCTTTAGAAGCTAGAACTGAAGGTTTAGTAACAGGTATAGGTGCTAATATTTTTAAATTAGGTGGTGCAGTAATTACTTTTGGAATAGTTGCATCATTTATTGTAGGAGGACTTAGATATGTCATCAGCTATTTTTGGTAATAGTTTTGTTTTTGAAAATGTCTATATTCAAAGTGTTGGTACAACAGCAGGAATTGTTGAACATCAAGGACCTTTAGGACATTATTTTGATAAGCATTATCCTGATCATTATCATCATCAAAAAAGTTATGAACAGGCAGAGATAGAGATGTTGAAAGATGCTATTTTGCTTTGTTTAAAAAAAGGAAAAGTCAAAAAAGAAGACATTGATTTGTATTTTGGTGGAGATTTAAATAATCAAATTACAGCCTGTTATTATTATGCAAGTCATTTATATAAACCTTTTATTGGCTTATATAGTGCTTGTAGTACTATTGGTCTTGCTATCGCTAATGCAAGTATAATGATAGAAAATCATAATATTCAAAATGCGATTGCTTGCACTGTTTCTCATAATGCAACAGCTGAAAGGCAATTTAGGTATCCTATTGAATATGGTATTCAAAGAAAACAAACCATGACTTTTACTGCAACGGGAAGTTGTGCGGTTTATTTATCTTGTAAGGTTAGTAAAGTAAAAATAGAATCTATTACTTTAGGAAAAGTGATTGATTATGATCAATATGATGCCAATGACATGGGACGAGCAATGGCTCCAGCAGCCTTAGATACGTATTTACAACATATGAAAGATTTAAAAAGAGATGGTACTTATTATGATTTGATTTTAACAGGAGATCTTTCTAATTATGGAAAAAAGATTATGAAAGATTTATTAAAAGAAGAAAATCAAAAATATAATGAATATGATGATTGTGGATGTCTTTTATATGATGTTACCCAAAATATTTATCAAGGTGGAAGTGGACCAGTATGTAATGCTTTAGTAAGCTTTGGATATATTTATCAAATGATTTTAAAAGGTAAATATAAAAGAGTATTAGTTCTAGCAACAGGAGCATTGTTAAATCCAGTAATGACAAATCAAAAATTATCTATTCCTTGTGTTTGTCATGGTTATGTATTGGAGGGTGTTTCATGAATTATTTATTATCATTTTTATTTTGTGGTTTTGTTTGTGTTATAGCACAATTAATCTACGAATATACAAAATTAACACCGGGGCATATTACTTGTAGTTTTGTTGTCCTTGGAGCACTATTAGATTTATTTCATATTTATGATCGTTTAATTAAAATATTTCATGCAGGAGCAATGCTTCCTATTACAAGCTTTGGACATTCACTAATGCATGGCGCTATGGCAATGACAAAAGAATATGGTGTTTTTGGACTGGCTATGGGAATGTTTGATTTAACGGCAGCCGGAATTGCTTCAGCTATTTTATTTGCTTTTTTAGTCGCAATCTTTTTTAAACCAAAATCATGAATAATAATTCATTTGATATCAATGTTAGAACACTTGATTTTCATAATCGAAAAATAGAAATCAATTATGTTTCAAGTCTCTGTTCTGATGAATTAATTGCTTATTTAGTTGAAGGAATTACGAATGCGAAAGGAAAAACTTTAAAAGATTGCTTAAATAATGGAGATGTCAAAGAAGAAACAGAGATAAGTCAATATGAATATGCGATGCTTACAGGATGTGCTATTGTTAAAGATATTCAAGAAAATAAAAATTATGTTTTAGATACAAGGCATTTTCCTACACGTTCAATTGAAGAACCTGATACAGAAAAAACAGTAAGAGGAAGTAAAGATGGTTTTAATGAAAATTTATTAAATTGTGCTGGATTAATTAGAAGACGTATTCGTACATTAGATTTAGTAATGGAAAAAGTAACGGTAGGAAAAACAAATAAATTGGATATTTGTTTATGTTATCTGCAAAGTAAAATAGACAAAACAATGTTAAAAAGTATTAAAGAAAGATTACAAGAAATTAAAAATGAAGATTTAATTATGACAGATCGGGCTTTAGAAGAACTGATCTTTGATCAAGGTTATAATCCTTTTCCACTTGTAAGATATAGCGAACGGCCAGATGTTGTGTCAACACATATTTATCATGGCTATCTTGCCATCATTTGTGATACTTCAAGTTCGGTTATGATGTTGCCCACAACTCTATTTGAAATTTTAGAACACGTAGAAGAACATCGCCAAACACCTATTATTGGAACTTTTATTCGTTTAATTCGTTTTAGTGCCGTTTTTCTTTCTATTTATTTAGTTCCTTTATGGATGCTGATTAAAAATCAAGGAAGTATCAGTTTTAAAACACTCTTTTCTATTATTTTGGTAGAACTGGCTGTAGAACTTTTAAGAATTGCGACTATTCATACGCCTGATTCTATTTCAAATACGATGGGGATGATTGCTGCAGTTTTATTAGGTGAATTTGCGATTGAACTGGGTTTCTTTTCAGGTGAGATATTGTTATTTGTATCTATAGGAAATGTTTGTGGTTTTGCAACTCCTAATTATGAACTCTCACTAACGAATAAATATGTAAAAATCTTTATGATTCTATTTTCAGGGTTATTTGGCTGGTTAGGTTTTATTGCGTATCAAGTTATTTTATATATGTATTTAATATCATTAAAACCTTTTGGCTTTTCTTATCTTTATCCATTAATTCCTTTTAATGGAAAAGATTTACTTCAATTCATTATTAGAGAACCTAAGAAGTAGTGTATAAATTGTACATAAATCTTTTAAAATATATGTACGATTTATACATTTTTTATAAAACAAAAAAACAGAAGTTATCTCCCGTTTTAAAATAAAGTAAAAATAATTAAACTACATGTAGCAATAGCAACAGCTGGTGGATCGATATGTGTTCCACAATCTGTGTTAAGCACCATGCCAAAAATCAACCCAATAAAATGAGCAATGACTCCAAAAACAACAGCAATGATAATATTACCTGTTTGTGCCATGGCATAACCTACAACAAGAGTTGTATGGTGTGTAGCAGGGAAAGCAGGATCACTTAAAGCAAAGATAAGTGTTAAAGCACTAATTGAAAAACCAATTGTATAAAGACCTGTTTCTTTTGCAAAATAAGCCATGACAGTTGAAACTGCAATTCCTATAAGTAATTGGAATAACCAAAAAGAATTAGGTGCTGTTTCTAAAAAATCTAAATTCTTTTGATTATATGTATTTTCTCTATTAAATAAACTTCTACCTAAAACTCCTACAAGAATAACCGAAACAGCTCCGGTATCTACCGGAAATGAAAAATAATTTTCAAAGGCAAAAATCAAATAACCTAAAACCCCACCGATAGCGCCTACGAGTAAAACCTTTGGATCATTGGTAAAAGCAAGTGATCTAGAAGTTTCAACACCTCTTATGTTATGTTTTGTTCCTGCATAGGCAGTTGCAAGTCCTGCAGCATTAAAGATAATACATGGTAAAAATAAATTATTTGATAAAGCTTCATTTAAAAATGTGGTATCAACACCAACATGTTCTAATAAAAATATAAGGAGACCGATAAAACCTGTACAAATAAAGGTTTGTGTTCCACCAATTAGTGCTCCTAAAATTCCTGCAAAAAAAGCTAAAATAATAGATAATAATGAAAACATTTTATAACCCCTTTCAGGCGTATTATATAGGAAATAATCAACATAATAAATACAAAATATAAATTTATGTTATAATACCTAAGAGGTGAAACAATGGAATATCAAGTTATATTAGATGATTTTCAAGGCCCTTTAGATTTATTGTTACATTTAATTAAAGAAAAAGAGATGGATCTACAAACACTTGAACTATCAGTTATTACAGATCAATATTTACAATATATACATATGATGGAATCATCACAACTTGAAGTGATGTCTGAATATTTAGTCATGGCTGCACAGCTTATTGAAATGAAAAGTAAAATGCTTTTACCTAAAGAAAAAGTACAAATTGAAGATGAGTATCAAGAAGATCCAAGAGAAGCACTCATTAGAAGACTTATTGAATATAAAAGATATAAAGATGTTTTAGACGAGATTCAAGAAAAATATGAAAAAAGACAATCTATGTTGATTAAACCCTCTCATAATATGGAAGAATATGTCATTGATACTTCAACAATGATTCCAGAGGGGTTAGAAGTATATGATTTAATGAAGGCTATGCAAAAAATGTATCAAAGAAAAATGTTATCACGACCATTAGATACACATATTTCTAAAAAAGATATTTCCATTGAACAAAGAAGTGATCAAATTAGAAATTATTTTAAAGTAAGAGTTAATAAAAGGGTAAAATTAGATGAATTATTTGATAGAGGGGATCGCTATTATTTTATCGTGACATTTTTATCGATTTTAGTTTTAGCTAATGATAAAGAAGTTGAAATTATCCAAGAAGGATTGTTTGATGATATTTATGTAGAGGGGAAAGAGTAATGGAAGATTGTAATAATATTATAGAAGGTATCCTTTATCTAAAAGGTGATGAAGGTATTGATATAAAAGAATTATCACTGATTTTAGAAATTTCTAAAAAAGAAGCTGTGGAAGCTATGGATCATTTTATAGAAGCTTATTCAAAAAGAGGCTTTGATGGCCTACAAGTTGTTGATTTTGGTGGTAAATATAAACTTGCAACGAATCCTCAATATTTTCCTTATTATCAAAAAATGGTAGAACAATCAAAAACAACACTTTCTCAAGCAGCTTTAGAAACACTCGCTATTATTGCTTATAATCAACCAATTACTCGTGCTAAAGTTGAAGATATTAGAGGAGTTGGTTGTGATGGCATGATTAGAAAACTCATTGCTAAAGCACTTATTAAAGAAGTAGGTAGAGAAGAAAGTCCAGGACTTCCTATTTTATATGGGGTAACGAATGAATTCATGGATGCTTTTTCACTGGCTTCTTTAGATGAACTTCCTGAATTAGGGGATATTGTAGAAACTGAAAGTGATGAAGATATATTTGCGACAAGATATCAAGAAGGTGATTTAAGTGAAACTGATTAATCATTTGAAAACAATTAATAAACATAAATACTATGTGACAATGCTTTGTTTTAAATGTGGTTTATATAAACAAGGATTACTACATGATTTATCAAAATATTCGCCAACTGAACTAAAAACAGGTGCTAAATATTGGGTAGGGACGCGTTCACCTAATTCAATTGAAAGAGAAACGATTGGTTATTCTACTGCCTGGTTACACCATAAAGGAAGAAATAAACATCATTGGGAATATTGGATTGATTTTTCAAGAGAAGGGGTTGTTCCTGCCAAAATGCCTACAAGGTATGTTGTGGAAATGTTTTGTGATCGAGTAGCAGCAACAATGGTTTACCGTGGAGAAAATTTTGATGTATCGGCTCCTTTAGATTATTATAATAAGACACATGGTTATTATGTCATTCATCAAGAAACAGATGCAATGATTAAAGATATGTTAGTTCATTTATCTAAAAGTAATTTAGAAGAAACAATTGATTATATTAAAGAAACTTATTTATAAATTCTATGTTTTGCATAGAATTTTTTTATAGAAATGATATAATAGTTATATTATATTTAAGGAGCTTGAAGATGAATTTTTTACATTTAAAATATTTAATAGAAGTTGAAAAATATGAATCTATTTCTAAAGCAGCACAGCATCTCTATATTAATCAACCACGTTTATCTAAAATTATTAAAGAAATAGAAGAAGAAGCTAATATAAAAATCTTTGAAAGACATAATAAAGGGGTTGTTCCAACAACTAAAGGAAGAGAATTTTTATCACAGGCTAAAAAAATTGTTCAAGAAGTAGATTATTTAAAAAATATGTATCAGGATGATCCTCATAAATTGAATTTAGATATTTGTGTCCCTCGTTCAAGTTACATCTCAGAAGCTTTTATTGAATATTTAAAAATGGATAATAATATGAAAAAGGAATTGAATCTAAATTATCGAGAAACGAATTCAATTGATACGATTCAAAATGTTTATGATGGAGAAAATAATTTAGGAATTGTACGTTTTCCTTTAAGAGATCAAGATTATTATTTCAATATTTTAAATTTAAAAGAATTGACTTATGAAAAACTATTTACTTTTGATTATCAAATACTTATTTCAAAAGATAATCCTCTTAAAGATAAAGATATCTATATGAAAGATTTAAAGAAACAAATTGAATTAAAACATGGAGATATTCATATTCAAGAAGATCATCATAATCATAAGCATATGAACATTTATGAAAGAGGAATACAATTTGAACTTTTAAATGAGATTCCAGAAACTTATATGTGGGTTGCCCCAATGCCTAAAAAGCTTTTAAAACAAAATGATTTTGTTTTAAAAGCATGTAAAGATAAGAAAATACCATATGTTGATTATTTAATTTATCGAAAAGGATATGTTTTATCAAAAGAAGATCAAAATTTTATAGAATGTTTGAAAAATGTAATCGAACAAGTGAAGTGAAAAAATGCACATGTAATGTGAAAAAAATAACTTGATATATAAAAAAAGGCATATCACTATGCCTTTTTAGTATCTAACCAAAAATAAATGTAAGTGCTATCATTAGAGATAGGAAAAGAGGAGAATAAGTTATGCAAAGATTTACATTACCTAGAGATTTATATCATGGAAAAGGTGCTTTAGAAGCCCTTAAAACATTAGAAGGAAAAAAAGCTATTGTATGTGTTGGTGGAGGATCAATGAAACGTAATGGTTTTTTAGATCGTGCTGTTAACTATTTACAAGAAGCTGGAATGGAAGTTAAATTATTTGAAGGTATTGAACCAGATCCATCAGTTGAAACTGTTATGAAAGGTGCAGCTGTTATGGAAGAATTTAATCCAGATTGGATTGTTGCCATGGGTGGAGGTTCACCAATTGATGCAGCAAAAGCTATGTGGATTAAATATGAATATCCAGATATCACATTTGAAGATATGTGCAAAGTATTTGGTATTCCAAAATTACGTAAAAAAGCTCATTTCTGTGCTATCCCATCTACTAGTGGTACAGCAACAGAAGTTACTGCTTTCTCAATTATTACAGACTATAATAAAGGAATTAAATATCCTATCGCTGACTTTGAAATTACACCAGATGTTGCTATCGTTGATCCTGATTTAGCTGAAACAATGCCAGTTAAATTAGTTGCTCATACTGGTATGGATGCAATGACTCATGCTATTGAAGCATATGTTTCTACAGCAAACTGTAATTATACAGATCCACTTGCTATTCATGCAATTGAATTAATTCAAGCTAACTTAGTAAAATCATATAATGGAGATATGGCAGCAAGAGATACAATGCATGATGCTCAATGTTTAGCTGGTCAATCATTCTCTAACGCTTTATTAGGTATCGTTCACTCAATGGCACATAAAACAGGTGCTGCTTTCGTTGATCAAGGTGGACATATTATTCATGGTGCAGCTAATGCAATGTATTTACCAAAAGTTATTGCTTTCAACGCAAAAGATCCAACAGCTAAAAAACGTTATGGTGTCATCGCTGATTACATGCATTTAGGTGGAGCAGATGATGATGAAAAAGTTGCTTTATTAATTAAATATTTAAGAGGTATGAATGATGAATTAAATATTCCTCATGGAATCAATAAATATGGTGCAGATGGTATGCCAGCTGAAACTGGATTTGTTCCAGAAGATATCTTCTTAGCACGTGTTGATGAAATTGCTGATAATGCAATTGCTGATGCATGTACAGGATCAAACCCACGTATTCCAAACCATGATGAAATGGTTGCTTTATTAAAAGCTTGCTACTATGATACAGAAGTAGATTTCTAATAGAATAAATGAGGTCCTAAATAAAGGACCTCTTTTTTTATGTGTATATACTATAAATACGTTTTTTAGGTGTTTAATACATACTTATGAAAACAATATTTCTTTTATTTATCTATAATAAAGATAGATAAAGGGGGTAGCTATTATGAAGTATGCAATATTAGATGGAAAATTAACTCATATTTCTAAAGTGAAAAAAGGAACAATTGCCAGAGTTTTTGGATACAGTGATGATTTAGTAATAGCTGTAGGTGGTAGGGAAAGAAAATATTGGAAATATTTAGATGTGAAACGTACAAGAATGTATCAAGGATTATAGGAATAACATTGTTTATTCCTTTTTTTGTATGTATAATAGAATTATTGGAGGTTATAGGATGAAATATGGAAATGAGATAAAAAATATATGTCATCTTGCATGGCCTGCTATTATTCAAGAAGCAATGAATACGGTAGTAACTTATGTAGATACAGCGATGGTTGGTTCTATGGGAGCAACAGCTTCTGCAGCAGTTGGTTTAACCTCTACTGTTACTTGGTTGTTAGGAAGTATTTCGGTTGCCTTTGGAGTAGGTGTCTTAGCCGTATGTGCTCAGTCAGATGGCGCTAAAGATTATAAAAAAGTACAGATTGCGGGTCAACAAGCCTTATTTATTTCTTTTATTATAGGATTGATAACAACTATTATTAGTATCATAATTGCTCCATTTTTACCTGGTTGGCTCAATGGTGCCAAAGAAATAAGGCATGATGCTTTTTTATATTTTTTAATTGTATCAGCACCATTTATATTTAGAACATTTATTATTATTCTCTCTTCAACTTTAAGAGCTGTTAAAGATATGAAAACACCAATGATGATCAATGTTTATATGAATATAATCAATATCGTTTTAAATTTCTTTTTAATTTATCCGACAAGAAAGATATTTGGTATAACTGTTTATGGAGCTGGTTTATCCGTAGTCGGAGCAGCGATAGCTTCAGCTATTTCTTATATTGTTGGAGGAATTTTGATTTTTAGACATTATTATCAAAATAAAATCTTTGATTTTAAACATACAGGATTTCATTTTCATAAACCAGTATGTTTAGAATGTTTAAAAATTTCTATTCCTGTTGTTATGGAAAGAAGTGTTATTTGTTTAGGACATGTTACTTTTGCTTCGTTGATTGCTAAATTAGGAGTTGTTTCTTTGGCAACACATTCGATAGCAATTCAAGCAGAACAAGCGTTTTATGCACCGGGGTATGGTTTCCAATCAGCAGCAAGTACACTTGTAGGAAATGCTGTTGGTGAAAAAGATGAATCTAAAGTTAAAAGAATGACGTATCTTACATGTGCAATTACTTTAAGTATCATGGCTATTGCTGGTGTTTTATTATTCATAAATGCTCAAAATATTATGTCGATTTTTACTCCTGATCAAAAAGTTATCGCTTTAGGAACTAGGGTATTAAGGATTGTTTCTATTAGTGAACCAATCTATGGTATCTTGATTATTTTAGAAGGAACTTTTAATGGAATGGGGGATACCAAAGCACCATTTGTATTTTCTTTGATTACGATGTGGGGAATAAGGATTTTTGGTTCAATGCTCATGATCAATGTCTTTTCATTTGGACTTGAAAGTGTTTGGATCATGATGGTTTTAGATAATATTTCTAGATGTTTATTATTATCAACACGTTTTTTGAAAGGAAAATGGAAATATCGGGTTTATCAATAGGAGGAAAGAAAATGAAATATAAAAAATTTGAAAATACAATTATCGCAAGAATTGATAAGGGTGAAGATATTGTTGAACAAGTTAAAAATATTGCTTTAAAAGAAAATATCAAACTTGCAAGTATTCAAGCTTTAGGTGCAATTAATGATTTTACAGTTGGTGTTTTTAAAACAAAGGAAAAGAAATATTATGCTAATGAATTTAAAGGTGATTATGAAATTGTATCTCTTACGGGAACTATTAATACAATGAATGATGAATATTATAGTCATATGCATCTATCTGCTGGAAATGATCAAGGAGAAGTTTTTGGTGGTCATTTAAATAAAGCAATTGTTTCAGCAACATGTGAAATGGTTATTCAAGTCATCAATGGACAAGTAGATCGTTACTTTGATGAAGAAATTGGATTAAATTTATTAAAATTATAAAGGAGCTAACTATGGAATATTTAACATTACCACAAACGGATTTAAAGGTATCAAAGATTGCTTTAGGATGTATGAGAATTGCTGATAAAAGCATTGAAGAAGTGGAAGAACTTGTCAAAACTGCTCTAGAATCAGGAATTAATTTTTTTGATCATGCAGATATTTATGGTGGAGGAAAATCAGAAGAATTATTTGGTGAAGTATTAAAAAGACATCCTGAATATAGAAAACAGATGATTATTCAAACAAAGTGTGGTATTGTTCCTGGAAAAAGATATGATTTTTCTAAGGAACATATCTTAAAATGTGTCAATGAATCATTAGAAAGATTACATACAGATTATGTAGATATTCTTTTGCTTCATAGACCAGATGCTTTATGTGATCCTCAAGAAGTTGCTGAAACTTTTAATGAGTTATATGAAGCTGGAAAAGTTCATTATTTTGGTGTTTCTAATCACACACCTTTACAAATAGAATTATTAAAGAAATATTTAAAATATCCAATTATTATTAATCAATTACAATTATCAATCGTTCATTCAGTAATGATTGATTCAGGATTAAATATGAATATGAAAGAAGCATTTGCACAAGATAAAGATGGTGGTGTTTTAGATTATTGTCGTTTAAATGATATTACGATCCAACCATGGAGTTCAATCCAAGCTTCTTGGGCGGAAGGAACTTTTATTGATCATCCAAATTATCAAAAATTAAATGATGTTATGCAACAATTAGCTCATAAATATCAAGTAACTAAACCAGCAATAGCGATTGCTTGGTTACTTCGTCATCCTGCACATATGCAACCAATCGTAGGAACAACATCCTCTCAACATTTAAAAGAAACAATTAAAGCATGTGATTTTACGCTTACAAGACAAGAATGGTATGATCTCTATCTTGCAAGTGAAAAACCACTACCATAGAAAGTTGCTTAGGCAACTTTTTATATACCTTATAATAAAAATAATATTTATTGAATAAATATAATATATTGATATAATAAAGATGGGTGATGTTTATGAAATATAAAAGAATATCTACAAAAGATTATTTAGTAAATGAAAATCAATTTATTGAATTATTAGAAAATAAAGCTTTAGAAGGATGGTATTTAAAAAATATAAGTCTAAATTTTTTAACATTTGAAAAAAGAACACCACAAAGAAAGCATTATAAAATATATTATAAACAAATAAATAAAGATATAAAGGAAGCAGGATGCCGTATTATTGTTAATTATTTTGGGTTACAAGTAGTAGAAGTTGAAGATCTTTTTGCTCAACCTTTAAAACAAGATGTAGGTGATAAAAAAGAAATCTTATCAACGATTTATAATTTTACAACTCATTATTTTTTAATGATCATGGCCATTGTTTTATTAATTGCTTATCAACCTTTTAAAATACATGGGTTGCCAAGTTTACCTTATTTGACTTTTTATTTTGGTACTTATTTATTTTATACTGCTGTAAGTCTTATAAGCCTCTCTTTGTTCTTTTTTGGCTTATGTAATCTATCACATTTAAAAAAAGTAATGAAAAATAAGCCCTTTTATTTAGAAAATATTTTTAATACTTTATCTAAAATAAATTTTTATGTTGGGATTATTTTGATTTTATTAGATTTATTAAAACAAAATGGTTTCAAATCATTTCTGATTTTACTTGTTTCTTGGTTAATTGGTTATCTTGGACATCTTTATAAAGAAAAACATCAAAAATCTAATGCGATTGTTTATCTTTGTGTTATTGCTACAATTGCTTTAAGTTTGTATGACCATCCAGCAGATGACGATCCTTATAGCGCTATTGAACCTGTCCAAAGCTTACAACAACCTTATAGCTATGAAGATGGTGGAATGTTATATCAAGGATATTCTATTGAAGGGGATCATGGAATAATGGAAGGCTATTATAAAGGATTTACGGCAGCTATTTCAAAAGGTATTTTTGAATATCAAGTAGAAAATATTTTTAAAAATAAAATAGCTTATAAAAAAATTATTCAGCAATATCCTCTGATAACTCAAAAAGATAGTGACTTATGTTTTAAATATAAACAAAAATATGTTGTATTAAAGGGTCAAGAAGTTTTTTACATCAATAACAAAGAAGGATTACCGCTTTCTAAATATATTAAATATTATCAACGATTAAAGGTCTAAGAATTTCTTAGATTTTTTTTGTATTAAAATAATAAAAATAATATTGATATACAAATAATATAATAATATAATAAAAGTAAGGAAAAGATAAATTACATCTCTAGGCAAATAAAGTATTTATTAGAATATATGTAGAAAGGAATGTGAGATTTATATGAAGATAATAGATAAAGTATGGGTCTTTGATTATTTAATGGAAATTTTTATGATCATGACCATGGTTTGTGGTCAAAGCTTACTTACAAATTCTTTAAATCCTTTAGGATATATTAGTATTCATATTAGTTTTATTATTTATTGTTTATTTTATTTTTTACCTATTTTATATTTTATTGCCTTATGGAATAGTGATGTCATAGATTATCGAAAAAATATAATTCTACTTATTATCTTATTTATCTTTAATAAATTATTTCATGGAAATCAAGTTCAACTTTCTTTTCCATTACCTGCTATAGATTTTTATGTAGTTATTTGTTTAATTATAACGATAGTATTTTATATAAGGAGAAAAAATGATGAAAGTAAAACTTATTTTAAGTCTTGATAAATGAGAAAAAGCATATAAGGAATATAAAAAAGCCTTTCGTTTTTCTGGGTTATTCTTTGGTATTCATCAAGAAATAATGGAAGATAAAGATTTTGAAAAATATTTATATTTTTCAAGTGATAAAGTTGAATGTTATGATATAGAAAAACATAAGCTTTTTGAAATAGACTATGATGATTTTTATGAAATTGATCTGTCTTTAAAACAAAAGGTAGTTTGTATGTTAGTAACAACAAGAAATCAACAATATTCTTTTGAATGTAAACAAGATACACGTTTTTTACAAATAATTGATCTTTTTGAACAAAAGAAAATAAGATATATAGATAGAAATCATTTTATTTCAATCAAGCGATAATCATTGAAAGAAGGGAAATTTACCCTTCTTTTTCATTTAATGAATAAATCTTAATAGAATGAAAACAGGAGGGATAAAATGATTTATTCGCTTATTGTACTAACAGCAGGCTTTTTTGTTTTAGTGAAAGGAGCAGATTGGTTTGTAGATGGAGCATCTTCACTAGCAAGTATTTTTCATGTTTCTCAATTAGTTATTGGATTGACGATTTGTGCGATGGGAACCAGTTTGCCAGAGGCAGCTGTTTCATTAGTAGCAGGGTTAAAAGGAAATTCAGGAATTACCATTGGGAATGTTGTTGGAAGTAATATTTTAAATATTTTGATTGTTTTAGGAATGAGCGCTTTGATTACAAAAATAAAGATTGAAAAATCAACATTGTTCATTGAAATTCCTTATATGTTGCTTTCATGTCTTGTTTTACTTGTTATGGGAAAAAGTCAACAAGTTGTATCGTTTCAAGAAGGACTTATTTTAATAGGTATGTTTATCATTTATTTACTTTATTTGTTTTGGCTGTCACAAAAAGAAAGTGAGGAGGAAGTCTCTTCACAATACTCTTTTATAGGATGTGTGTTGTTGATTGGTTTAGGCATCTTTTTTGTCATGATTGGTAGTCAACTGGTTGTTAAAGCAGCCACTCAAATAGCTTATTGGTTACATTTTTCTCAAAGATTCATCGGTTTAACGATTGTTGCTTTTGGAACATCATTGCCTGAATTAGTAACCTCTTTACAGGCAGCTAGAAAAGATCATGCGGGTATTGCGATTGGAAATATTGTCGGAAGTAATATTTTTAATATTTTATTTATTGCTGGAGGTGTTTCTTTAATTTGTCCAGTACCTTTTGAAAGTAAATTTATTATAGATATGTTTGTAGCTATAGGAAGTGGTTGTTTATTATGGCTTTTAACGATTTATCGACATGAATTAAATAGAATAGGTGGTCTTTTGATGTTACTTTCCTATGTAGTGTATTTAATCTATTTGTGTTAAATGGAAAGAAGAAACATAGAATGATATAGGTGATATAATGAAATTATTGATTAGTTTTTTGATGATTTTTCAAATGATTTGTACCAATGTCGAGTTTTATGGAAAGAGTTATATTGTATATGATAGTTTAAATCAATATGTTGTAGAAGGCAGAAATATAGATTATTTACAAAGTGTTGCTTCAATTTCTAAAATTATGACTGCCATCGTTGTTATTGAAAATAGTCGCTTAGATAAAAAGATTACGGTTGATGAAACGATTAATAAAGCTTATGGGAGTTGTGTCTATATACATATAAAAGATCGAATTACGATTCAAGATCTTTTATATGGTTTAATGCTTCGAAGTGGGAATGACTGTGCTTTAATGCTGGCTAAAAGTGTTGGTGGAAGTGTTGAACGTTTTGTGGAAATGATGAATGAAAAAGCTAGAGATATAGGAATGAAACAGACACATTTTTCTAATCCTTCAGGTTTAGATGAAGAAGATGAAGGAAATTTATCAACAGTTAAAGAAATGGCGATACTTTATCGTTATTGTTGCCAAAATCCTCTTTTTAATCAAATTGTTAAAACAAAAGAGTATAAAAGACTAGATGGAAAAGGTTATTGGCATAATAAAAATCGTCTTTTAAAAGAATATCCTTATTGTGTTGGTGGTAAAACAGGTTATACCAAAAAAGCCAAAAGAACATTGATTACACGAGCTATAAAAAAACAAGTTGATTTAATTATTGTTACTTTTAATTGTGGAAATGATTTTGAGTTTCATCAAAAAAAGTATGAGGAATGTTTTAAAAATTATGAAAAACTTGTGTTGTTTGATAAAGGGGTTAGAAATATTAAAGGAAACTGGTACTTGTTTGAAAATGATTTGTTGATGTCAAAAGAAAAGGATGAAAGTGTAAGTTATTTGATTCATAATGAAGAAATGTTTATTTATAGAAATCAAACGTATATTAAAAAAATTAAATTAAAGAGATATCGGTTTAGAGATTTTTATTTAATGATCTTAAAGGATCTAGTTTATGAATAAGATTTTTCATTATGGGATTATTCTTTTTATTATTGTTGGTTTGATTTTTAATAAACAAGAAGCCATGTTAAAAGCTCTTTTACAAACACCTTTTGATGTCTTTGAACTTTGTAAAACACTTATTTTAAGTATTTGTTTATGGAATGGTTTATTAAAAATAATTCAGGCTTCAAATATGATGAATCATTTAAATTTTCTATTTAAACCCCTATTACGTTGGATCTATGGACGATGTATTCAAGATGAACAAATCTATCAAGCACTATCTTCAAATTTGATTGCTAATCTATTAGGACTTGGAACACTTGCTACAATGAGTGGTTTACAAGCAATTTCTAAATTAAAAGAAAAGAATTATCCCCTTCAAATAAAAATACTAGTAGTAATCAATACGGCAGGCTTTTCTATTTTACCAACTACCATGATGACAATTAGACAAAATTATCATAGTCAAAATATTTTAGCTTTTTATCCTTATGGTTTATTTATTGGTTTTTCAATTACAATTATAGGAATTGTTATTATTAAGGTGATTGAACATGTCTAATTTAATTCTACTTATTATTTTATGGAGTTTTTTAGAATGTGCTTATAAAAAAATACCTATTTATGAAGAATTTATTACAGGAGTCAAAGAAGGAATGCATTATTTAATGATTCTTTTTCCTTCTTTAATGCTTCTTACTTTATGGGTCAATCTTTTTTTAAGTAGTGGTTTTATCTCTTTAATAGGTACTTTCTTTATTCGATTTTTTTCAATTCCCCTTGATTTATTATTAATGGCTTTTACAAGACCAATAAGTAGTCAAACTTCTCTTATTATTTTAAAAAGAATTTATGATCATTATGGAATAGATCATCTTTATAGTTTAATGGGATCTATTTTACAAACAGGAAGTGATACAACTTTATATGTTGTTTCTTTATATTATGGAAGTATTCATTTAAAGAAGTATAGCTATACATTATGGTTAGGCTTTTTCTTAGATTTTCTTTCATTTGTTTTTATGCTTTGTTTTTATTATTTAGGAATGATTTCGTAAGTTTTTAATATATTGGAATAAAAGGAGTTATGATAATGGAAACGAAACAAATTCTTAAAGATATTGGTAAAAGATGTCAAGGTGATATTTATTTAGGAATCGTTGGACCTGTAAGAAGTGGGAAATCGACTTTTATTAAAAGATTTATGGAAATGGCGGTTATTCCTTATATTGAAGATCCTGATGTAAAGATAAGAACGATCGATGAACTTCCACAATCAGGAAAAGGCAAAATGATTATGACTGTAGAACCTAAGTTTATACCGAATCAAGCCGTTAAGATAGATTTACAAGATGATTTTAAAATCAATGTACGTTTAGTTGATTGTGTAGGATATGTGATTGAAGGGGCAAGTGGTTATCAAGATGACAGTGGGATACGTCTTGTTAAAACACCATGGTATAATGAAAGTATACCTTTTGATCAAGCAGCTAAAATTGGAACAAAAAAGGTTATTCAAGATCATTCAACGATTGGAATCGTTGTTACTAGTGATGGTAGTTTTCTAGATATTGATGAACAAAGTTATCACAGTGCAACAAAAGAAATCATTCAAGAGTTGCAAGATATAGGGAAACCATTTATTGTGATTGTCAATAGTAAAGATCCTTCAAGTTCAAAGTGTCAAAATGTTGTTGAAAGTTATCAAAAAGAATACGATGTACCAATCATTGCTATTGATACAACCAACATGTTAGAAACTCAAATCGTGCATCTTTTACAAGAAGCACTTAATGAATTTGGAATTCATGAAGTGAAAATTGAAGTTCCACGTTATATTGCAATGTTAAATCAAAAACATTGGTTAAAACAAACATTAGATGAAGCACTAAAAAATTCATTAGTAGAAATCAAAAAAATAAAAGATGTCAAACATCTTACAGAAGGTATTGAATCGTATGACTTTGTTAAAAGAGCTTATTTAAAAAGTGTCGATACATCTCATTCTTCAGCGACGATTCGCATTGAAGAAAGAAATGGTTTATATGATGAATTACTAACAAATATTGTTGGTTATGAAGTAGATCGTTCTTCTATTCTTGCCTTGTTACAAGAATTGATGACTATCAAGGATGAATATGATGGTATTTCGAATGCCCTTAGTATGGTAAGACAAACAGGTTATGGTTATGCGATTCCTCGTTTAGAAGAAATAGAATTATCAAAACCAGAAATTATTAAACAAGGTTCTAGATATGGAATGAAGTTAAAAAGTAAAGCAGCAACCACTTATATGATTAAAATTGATATTGAAAGTACATTTGAACCAATTATTGGTTCAAAGCAACAAGCGGAAAGCTTTATTGATTATTTAAATCATAATGGAAATGATAAGGAAGCTATTTTTTCATGTGATGTTTTTGGCAGAAAATTAGGTGATTTAATAGAAGAGGGGATGTATTATAAATTGAATATGATTCCAGAAAATGCAAGTTTAAAAATACATGATATATTGTCAAAAATTGTAAATAAAGGTAAATCAAATGTGATAGCAATTGTTTTATAATTTTTTAAAAAAGTTCTTTAAAAATCTCTTGAAACAACGTTTTTTAGATGCTATACTAACCTAGTATTTTATTATTGCGGGGTGTGAAAATGAATAAGAAAGAATTAGTTGAATCAGTTTCAATAGAACGTAATTTAACAAAAAAAGAAGCAGAACTACTTGTAGATACTGTGTTTAATACGATTACTAGAAGCGTTGTTGAAGGAGATAAGGTACTTATTTCTGGATTTGGTACTTTTAAAGTCAATGATCGTAAAGCTAGAAAAGGAATTTCTCCTAAAACTCAAGAAGAAATGATTATTCCTGCTAGTAAAACAGTGACATTTAAACCTAGTAACAGATTAAAAGATGCTATGAATTAAGCATCTTTTTCATTTTCTGTTCATAATAGAAGTGTAAACTATAAATTGAGGTGAATAAAATGTTTAATTATTACTATTATACAAATTCTTATTATATGTTAGGGAATATACTTGTTCTAGTTGGTGTTGCTTTGATGGCACTTGCACAAATGAAAGTTTCAAGTGCTTATAATAAATATTCAAAGGTTCAAAATAGCAGACATTTAACGGGCTATGATGTAGCGCGAGAAATTCTTGATCAACATGGTTTGTCTTCTGTTCAAATCTTTGAAGTTCAAGGACGTTTAAGTGATCACTATAATCCAAGTAATCAAACATTACATCTATCTCGTGATATTTATCATGGGACAAGTATTGCTTCACTTGCGGTAGCTGCTCACGAATGTGGACATGCACTTCAACATCAAGAAGGTTATAGACCATTGACATTTAGAAATGCTATCGTTCCTGTATGTAACTTTTCTTATAATTTAGGATGGGTTGCCATTATGATTGGTCTTTTTATGGGAAGAACATCTATTGCTTGGATTGGTGTTTTACTTACAAGCTTAATGTTATTATTTCAAATTGTTACCCTTCCAGTTGAATTTGATGCATCTTCTAGAGCTTTGAGTATTTTAAATGATCGTTATTTAGTTCAAGATGAATATTTTGGAGCAAAAAAAATGTTAACAGCTGCAGCGCTAACCTATGTTGCAGGAATGTTATCGACCCTTCTTTCATTACTTAGAATTGTCTTAGTTGTTTTAGGAAATGATCGAGGAAGAGACTAAGCCAAAAGGCTTTTTCTTTTTGTTTAAAAAGGTTATAATAAGGTAGCATGGAGGAATAATGTATGAAAGCTTTTTTTAGAAAACATCGTTTTAAAATCGTGTTAACATTTTTAGTTATTGTTTTTGTATATATATGTTTTTACATGCTTTGGGTACATGTTCCTTACACAAAGCATAAAAATGATTTAGTAAGTATACAAGAAGAAATATGTAGTCAATATCATTATGACTATGATGACTATTTTAATGCTTATCAAAATAAGAAAATAAATTATATTGTTAAAGTGAAAAATAAAAAGAAAACAATGTATGTTGTATGTAATAAAAAATTAAAAAAGGTGGATACTTTTGAAGGTGAAACTATTTCTAAAAAAGAAGTGAAGAATGCTTTTCTTCAAAAATATCAAGTAAATCCAACAAAAGTAGAGATAGGATATGAAAATGATCAATTTGTTTATTGTTTAACTTATAAAGGAAAGGATACTTTATTATATGCGTTTTATTCTTTAGATAATGGAGAATTTTTGAAAGCATATAAATTATAAAAAGATATGATTAAATATTTAAAAGATTTAGAATGTATAAATTTAGAAAGATTATTACTTTTAAGAGGGAAAGAACTCTCTTTGACAGATGAAGAATGTCATATATTACTATTGATTGATACTTTTGTTACGTTGCATAAAAAAATGATTACACCTTCATTATTATTAAAATATTCATCACTTACTCCTCATGAAATGGATCATATTTTAGATTCTCTTTTAAAGAAAAAATGGATTTTTAATAAAAATGGAGCGATATGTTTAAATCATTTTGAAGAAAAACTTTTAGAAAATAAAGAAGCTCCAGTAGAAGAAAAAATGAATATGATTGATGTTTTTGAAGAACAATTTGGTAGACCATTAACACCGATGGAATTTGATAGTATTAAAGAGTGGGTTCAAAGCGGTTATAGTGAAGAAATGATTTTAAAAGCTTTAAAAGAAGCTGTTAAAAGTCAAGTTTTAACTTTAAGATATATTGAAGGTATTTTAATTAATTGGGCTCAAAATGGAGTTAAAGAAAGATATATTGATGAAAAACCACAAGAAAGAAAAGTAAAAGAAAGTCATTATCATTGGTGGGAAGATGAATAAAGAAAAAACAAACAAAGTATTAGATTACTTTGAAGAACTCTTTCCTGATGCTCATTGTGAACTCAATCATCAAAATGTCTTTGAACTTTTAGTAGCTGTCATGCTTTCAGCACAAACAACTGATAAAAAAGTCAATCAAGTGACGGCTTCACTTTTTAAAAAGTATCCTACTGTTGAATCTTTTGCTTTAGCATCTTTGGAAGATCTACAAAATGATATTAAAATAATTGGACTTTATAGAAATAAAGCTAAAAATTTAAAGAAAATGGCACAGGTTTTACTTGAAGAATACAATGGTGAAGTGCCAAAAACAAGAAAAGAATTAGAAAGTTTACCAGGAGTAGGTAGAAAAACAACGAATGTTGTTTTATCTGTTGGTTTTGATGAACCTGCATTTGCTGTAGATACACATGTTGAACGGATTTCTAAAAGATTAGGCTTTGCTAAAAAAGATGATACAGTAAATGATGTTGAAAGAAAGGTTTGTCGTTCTATTCCTAGAGATAGATGGAATAAAGCACATCATCAGTTCATATTTTTTGGTAGATATTTTTGTAAAGCACAAAATCCAAATTGTAAAGAATGTCATTTATATGATATGTGTAAAGATAAAATAAAAGAATCGAAAAGATAACTATGGATCAAAATATTCAAAAAATATTAGAAATAAAAAATAAAAAAATGCAAAAAGCATTTAATCAAAATCATATTGAATTACTTTTTTTAGATAACAAACAAGAATTATTAAATTATTTAGATTCTTTACTTAAAGATGATCAAACAGTAGGTGTTGGTGGTTCAATGACTTTATTTGAAACAGGAGTTATTAATTATTTAAGAAATAAACCCGTTCGTTTTTTAGATCGTTATCAAGAAGGTCTTTCTAGAGATGAAATTGAAGATGTTTTTCATCAATCATTACTCGCTGATGTTTATTTAACAAGTTCAAATGCAATCGATAGAAATGGAAATCTTTATAATATTGATGGAAATGGAAATCGAGTAGCAGCAATGATTTATGGCCCTAAAAAAGTGATTGTGATTGTTGGCATGAATAAGATTTTTGATGATGAAGATTCAGCTATTCAACATATTAAAAACATATCATGTCCAGCCAATGCATTACGTTTACATAAGAACACACCATGTGTTCAAGTTGGAAAATGCGTAGATTGTCAAAGTGACGATCGTATATGTAGTGCTTATGTGAAGATTGCAAGGCAACCGTTAAGTAGAATGACGGTGCTTGTTATAAATGAAGAATTAGGATATTAGGGGGTAATACTATGTTTGAAAAAGTAAATATTCAAGATTTAAAGTTTAATCCTTTTGATGAAATTAGTAATCATTGGGTACTTATTTCAGCTAAAAAAGATGGAGTTGTTAATACAATGACAGCAAGTTGGGGACAACTTGGACATTTATGGGGTAAAAATGTAATGACTGTTTATATTCGACCTCAAAGATATACGAAAGAATTTGTAGATGCCGGAGATTATTTTACTGTTACTCTATTTGATGGTTATAAAAAGGAACTAGGTGTTTTAGGTTCTAAATCTGGTAGAGATGGCGATAAAATTGCTGAAGTTTCTTTTGATATAGAGGAAGTAGAAAATCAACCAACTTTTAAACAAGGTAAAATGGTTTTTGTATGTAAGAAAATTTATAGTGATATGATTGATCCTAAACAATTTATTGATTCATCTTTAGATGAAAGATGGTATCCACAAAAAGATTATCATCAAAGATATATTGGTGAAATTATTGCTGTTTATGAAAATAAATAAAAGTTAAAAGAGGTTCGAATGAACCTCTTTTATGCGTCTGAACGTTCAAATTTATTTTTCATTGAAAGACTTAATTCGTTTAAAACAAGTGAAATTGTTTTATTTGTTTCTTCTTTTAACATATCAGCTATTTCTTGGTTGGCTTGATGTTTAAGTTGAAGTTGTTTGTTTAAATCGTTTTCTTTTTGTAAAAGTTCATCATAGGTGTTTATTAAGTGATGCCCTTTAGCCATAACATTTTTTTGATAACGTTCAATATGAATAGATGATTTCTTATAGGAAGCATCTGCCATAGCAGCAATTAAACGACTTGACCAATAGAAATTATCTGTAGAAACAGTACCTGTTGTATTAGATAAATAATCTGGTGTTTCACTGATACTTCCATAGAAAGGAACCAATGCGTTAAAGACATTTGATGCATAGGCGATCCATTCAATTGCTTGGAAAGACTTAGGTACATCATTCCTTAATTGAATAACTGATAAAAAGTCATTACGATTAATTCCTATAGGACGGTACATTCCTTTTTTTGATAAATCTCCATATGTTTTATAAGGGTCAAAATCAGTTCCTTGGAAATGTAAAGATAAAACATATTTAACATCTTCTACTGTAATTTTCTTTTCTGGTACTTGTGACCATGGAATATCATCATCAAATGGTTGATGATTAAATGTATGTGGATTAAAATATCTTTCAATATCATAAGCACGTGGTGTATTGTAAATATGATCAGAATCATCATGACTTCCAAATGTGTCACGAGCATTAAATTTAGAACTTAAAGAAAGATCTAGATGATATTTTTCTATGAATTCTTTCATATCTAAAGAACACATATGATTTTTCTTGGAAGTAAGTGCATCTTCTAAATCAAAATTATCAATACCAAATTGATTAGGCATAGCTACATAGTGATCATCTGGAACTTTTTTAGCTATCCAATGATGTCCACCAATTGTTTCTAACCACCAAATTTCATCATGATCTTGAAAGGCAATTCCATTCATTTCATAAGTTCCATATTTTTCTAAAAGACTTCCTAATCTTTCAACACCTTCACGTGCACTATGAATGTATGGTAAAACAATATAAACAATATCTTCTTCTCCAATTCCTCCTGGAATATGATTTGCTTCATCGTATTCTACTAATGGATCAGCCCCTAATACTCTTGGATTTGAAGTAATTGTTTCTGTTGCTGTCATTGCAATATTTTCTTCATTAATACCGCTGGCAGCCCAAATTCCTTTTCCTTTAACCGCATTAGGCATTGCTGTATAAGACATAGGATGGTCTGGTAAATCAATTTCTAAATGTGAAATAACTGTTTTATATTTTCTTTTTTGTTCTTTTGAAGAAATGACAATAAATTTTTTAGGTGTAAAACCATTAGCTCCAGAATCATCATTTCTAGCAATCATTGTAGAACCATCATAGGATGCATTTTTTCCTACTAATAATGTTGTACAAGACATAAAATTCCCCCTTTATGTTTTTATATTATAATACAAAAAAAGGGAAATGCATCCCTTATGATTGATATTTAATGGTAAATTGACTTCTACCATTTCTTTTAGAATGATAAAGAGCCTCATCAGCTTCTTTAAAAGCTTCATCAAAAGTTAATGATGTATTAAATGCATAAATACCCATACTCATAGAAAAACGAAGACGATTATGAGATAAAGTAATTTCATCTAAATGATTCATTAATTCTTTACATAAATAATTTAAATCATTTTGAATATTTTTCACAAAGATAACAAATTCATCTCCACCCAATCTAATTACAATATCATCTTGATTTGTATAAAACAATAAATACTTAGCTAGTGAAATTAATAATTCATTTCCTGATAAATGACCATAAGTATCATTAACTTCTTTAAAATGATCAATATCTAAAACAATTAAAGCATTTTTTTGACCAGGATGATGCTTAATATATTCATTAACAATATATTTTCCAGCTTCTAAATTATATAAATGAGTAAGAGAATCTCTTTGAGCTCTTTGTTTTAAAGTATTTTGTTCATGCCAACGATGCGTAATATCTGAAGCTGTTGCTAGTATGATTTCAGGGTCATCATTTGAATTATAAATAGTAGTAGCATCTAATGATTTAACATAATAATCTTTTGAATTTCTTTGATGTTCTCTAAAAATAATTGGTCCTTTACTTTTTTGAGTAAATAAATCAACTATTTTTTGCTTATCTTCTTCAAAGACAGTAGATTTTGAAGAAGTAACATAATCTAAATAATGATCATAAATTCTTTTTTTAGATTGATCTAAAATATCAATAATCATGCGATCTTCATGAATATGATATTCTAATATAGAAATAGAATTATCTTTTAATGCCATTTGATATTTTTCTTTTTCAATTAATGAATTTAATTCTCTATTTTTAATAGACGTAATATCACTTATACAACTTTGAACACGCACATCTTTTTGTAAATTAAAAATAAATTGTCCTTGATCATAAACCCATAAATAACTATGATCTTTTCTTCTAATACGATACTCTAATTGATGTCTTTCAAGAGAAGAGACGTCTTTTGAAAGTGTTTCAATGACATGATAAACATCATTTTTATGAATACAATTAATCCACTGATTTTGTACATCGTTTAAAAATTCTTCTTTACTATGATATAAAAGTAGATTTAATAAATGGTCATTTACATCGATAATTGTTAGATTTTTATCTAATTTAAAAGAACATATAGGTAATGAAAAAGATTTTTCTTTTTCATGAGATATGTTATTTCCTATAGAAGTATGAAGAAGTTCTATTTGATTATTTTTAAGTACAATACTATAAAAATATTGAGTTGTTGCTTGATATTCTTCCATATGAAGAATAAAACTACCTTCAATTACACATACTGAATCATTTTGATAAATAATATTTGTATTAAATTCATCAATAAAGAATGTAAATTGATTAGATTTGTATTGCTTTAAATGATTAATAATATCATCATATGTTAATACACCTTCTGTATTTAAACCCATGGCTTTGATATTTTTAGATAAATAGGGTAGTAATTGTTCAATATCTTGATTATTAAAAATCATTTCTAGAATATTTTTTGTATATGTTTCATAATTTTCAATAGCCATTTTCTTTTTCCTCGCTATCTTATTATAACATTATCTAAAATAAAAACCATTCATTTAAACAAATGAATGGTTTTTCGTTAAGATACTGTAAAATGAATGGTTTTTTCAACAGATGCTGAACCATTAGATTCTAAGAATTTAATAGAATATGAACGTCCATGACTTAAATTAGAAAATGTAGCGCTATGATGGTTAACAGATGAAAGTACATTTCCATTTTGATCATATAAAGCAATTGTCACACTATGACCTTGACCTTGAACTGAAATGCTTGCTTGAATAGAGGTTGATGAAATAGTTGCCCCATCATTTATTTGACCACTATCACAAGAAAGTGATGCATTTACTGTTGATAAATTAATAGATAAATCTTTTTCTATTTGATTAGATGTACGTTCTGGTGCTCTTTCATAACTATAGAAACCAATTACTTTTACATTTTGATTGACTGTATAGTTTAGGGTTCCACTTGAAGTAGAGAAGTTTTCTCGATGAAGCTCTTGACCATTTTGATCTTGAACGACAACTGTATAAACAACTTTACCAAATGTTTTCGTTGCATCATTAGCATTTTCATCGGTAACGGCGTTTTCAGGATTATATGGAGCAAAGTTAAAGGTAATACTTTGACCACTTAAACTTACATCAAATGAAGAAAGTCCAGCTAAATTAAAGACATCACTATCAACGCTTTGAGCAGGGGCAGTTCCTTTTTTAAACCAAGCTTGAATAATCATATCTTCGCTCATTCCTTCACTTGGTGAAACATATGGATAAATACCTTTGACCATCGCTGCTTGTTCAACATCATCTGGTTGATCAGGATAAGATTTTTGACTTCCTTTACTTTGTAAATGATTTAAAAGTGTTTGAACAACTTTACCAGGATAAGCTTTATATTGACTCGTTGTTTTGCCTTTATCAATACCTTCTTTACCAAATCCCATCCATACAGAACAGATATAGTCAGATGTATAAGCTGACATCCATAAATCACGGCTTTTTCCAGCCATACCATTTTTAGCACTGCTTGACCAGTTAGATGTTCCCGTTTTAGCCCCGACATTATTAATACCAGAAACGTAAGCATAATTACCACTACCATTTTTTGTATAATCAAGCATGACTTGTCTTACCATAAAAGCACTTGCTTTTGAATAAGCACTTTGTTTTGCATTATTTTGGATTTCTTCATCGATATTAAAGGTTTCTCCAGTTTGTACAACCTCTACATAATTGATTGTATGACTTTCTGTGTAAAGACCATTATTAGAAATAGTAGCGTAAGCTCCTGCCATTTCAAGTGGGGAAATACCATAAGACCAACCACCAATGGCACTTGCTAGACCAATATTTTCTTTATTCATTGAAATACCAATAGATTCCATCGCTTCTTGGATTTTATCACTACCAATTTTTTGTTGGACTTCATCAAATGTTTTAATAGCTGGTATATTCCATGAATTTTCAAGAGCGTTTTCAACTGTTACTAAGCCATGGAACTGACGATCCCAGTTTTTAAATTTACCATTATAGTAATCATCATCATTAATTGAATGTCCTGTAGACCAATCAAGATTTTCAAAAGCAAGTCCATAATCCAAAAATGGTTTTACAGATGAACCAGGTTGTTGTTTTTGTGTAGCATAATTATAATTACCAAAGTTATAATTACGTCCACCAATGACAGCGACAATACGACCATCTTGGCTTGATTGAACAGCACCACCCATACGCATATCTTCATCACTATAATCATATTTTTCACCATTACCAATAGCAGCAGCTAAAGCTTGGGTTTCACTATTACAATATGTATAGATATTCATTTGTGTTTTTAAAGGATCTAATCCTGTTCTTTTCTTTACTTCATCTGTTACGATATCTACATAAGCTGCATTAACGGAACTGTTTGTAATTTTAGATGAGCATAACATGTTTTCAACCTTCACGTTTTTGGCGTCATCACATTCTTTTTGAGTGATATAACCATGCTTCACCATAAGATTTAAAATTGTATTACGTCTTTTCGTAGCGTTATTTAAACAATAATAAGGATCATAGTTGTATGGTGAATTTAAACTTCCTGCAAGCATAGCTGCTTCTGGTAGGGTCAATTCACTAACGTCTTTATCAAAATAATAACGAGAAGCAGAAGAAATACCAATTGAACGTGTACTTCTACCAAAATAGATCTTATTTAAATAAAGTGTTAAAATTTCCTCTTTACTTAAAGCTTTATCCGCTTGGATAGCAAGAATAATTTCACTAAACTTTCTCGTATATGTTTTTTCAGCATTAGGGAAGTAAGTTTTTTTAATCAATTGTTGGGTGATTGTAGAACCTCCACCTCTAATACCTCCGGCTACTAAATTAGACATAGCTGCTTTAGCAATACGTGGTAAGTCAAAACCATTATGTTCAAAGAAACGAGAATCTTCAGCAGCAACAACAGCATCAACTAATACTTGTGGTAAATCTTCATAAGTAATATTTTCCCTTGTTCCGTTTTCTTCGCTTCCGTATGTATAAAGTACTTGACCTTGATCATCATACATCACACTTGCACCGGATGATAAAAGTTTTTTTGCATCAAAGGTTTCTGTATCTTTATAGACACCATAGGCTAGAACACTCACACCACCAATTAAAGCAACTAAGATACATATAGTAAGAGCGATAAATACTTTCTTTTTATTTATTTTCTTTTGAGTTTTATTTTTTTTCGAAGACATAAGATACCTCCATGTTTTTCTTATACAAGTATACCTTATTTTGTATATTAAAAGCAAATTTTAGCAAAAATAAAAGCCAACCGAAGTTGACTTTTTATTGATTTGCTCCTTGGTTTTGAGATTGATTGGTTCCTTGATTTTGAGAAGGCTGACTATCTCCACCGGTATTACCACCCGTGTTATTGCCATTATTGTTATTACCATTAGTATTATCATCGTTATTATCATTATTAGAGTTATTATTAGAGTTATTATTAGAACTATTGTTAGAATTATTATTATTTTGATTATTTGAATTATTTTGAGATGATTGGTTATCATCTGTTGTTTGGGTTTCATTTGTTTCTGTTGTTTCTTCTGTTGTTTCTTCACTTACGGAAGCATGAGATTCATGTTTTGAACCTTTTTTATAATAATCATCTCCATCTTGTACAACAGTTGATGGTTGACTTGGATATGATTTATCTCCACCTTTACCTTGTAGATGCTTTAACAAAGTTTGTACTACTTTACCAGGATATGCTTTATAACGACTGGTTGTTTTACCTTTTTCAATGCCTTCTTGACCAAATCCCATCCATACTGAACAAATATAATTAGAAGTATAAGCAGTCATCCATAAATCACGACTTTTTCCAGCCATACCTTTTTTAGCACTGCTTCCCCAGTTGGATGTTCCTGTTTTAGCTCCTACATTAGAAAGGCCGGATAGGTATGCGTAATTACCACTACCATTTTTAGTATAATCTAACATCACTTGTCTTACCATATAAGCACTAGCTTTGGAATAGTCACTTTGTTTAGCATTGTTTTGAATTTCTTTATCAATCTCATATCTTTCACCAGTTTGAACAACTTCAATATAATTGATTGTATGACTTTCAGTATATAAGCCATTATTAGAAATCGTTGCATAGGCACTTGCCATTTCAACTGGAGAAATTCCTTTATTCCATCCACCAATAGCATAAGATAAATTGGTTACATTACTTTCACTAGACATATCAATACCAATTGATTCCATTGCGGAAGTAACGCCTGATTTGCCAATTTCTTTAGTCACTTCTTCATAAGTTTTAATGGCCGGGATATTCCAAGAATTTTCTAGAGCACTTGTAAGTGTAACAGTTCCATGGAATTGTCCATCCCAGTTTTTAGGAGTAAATTTACCTTTAGAATAAGGTGTATCCTCTAATGTTTTACCAGTACACCAATCTAAGTTTTCAAAAGCTAAACCATAATCTAAAAACGGTTTTACAGAAGAACCGGGTTGTTGCTTACTTGTTGCGTAGCTATAATTTCCAAAATTATAATTACGACCACCAATAACAGCGACGATACGACCATCTTGACTTGATTGGACGGCACCACCCATGCGCATATCTTCATCACTATAACTATATTTTTCACCATTACCTAAAGCACTCGCAAGTGTTTGAGTATCAACATCACAATAAGTATAGATATTCATTTGGGTTTTTAAAGGATCAAGTTTTGTTCTTTTTTTAACTTCAGCTGTTACCATATCAACATAAGCAGCAAGTGTGTTATTATTGGTTGTAGGTGAAGCACAAAGTGTATTTTCAATCTTTGTATTAACTGCTTCGTCATATTCACTTTGAGTAATATAACCATGTTTAACCATGAGTTTTAAAATAGTATTACGTCTTTTTGTAGCGTTATTTAAACAATAATAAGGATCATAGTTATAAGGTGAATTTAAGCTACCTGCAAGCATGGCTGCTTCTGGAAGTGTTAATTCACTTACATCCTTATTAAAATAATATTTTGTAGCAGCAGCAATCCCAATTGAGCTTGTACTTCTACCAAAATAAATCTTATTTAAATAAAGAGTTAAGATTTCTTCTTTACTTAAAGCTTTATCTGCTTGAATAGCAAGAATAATTTCACTAAATTTACGTGAGTAAGTTCTTTGAGCATCAGGGAAATATGTTTTCTTGATTAACTGTTGAGTAATGGTAGAACCACCACCTGTAATATCTCCCGCTTTTAAGTTAGATAATGCCGCTTTAACAATACGTGGTAAATCAAAACCATTATGTTCAAAGAAACGAGAATCTTCAGCAGCTACAATGGCATCTACTAAAACTTGTGGTAAGTCATCATAGGTCACATTTTTTCGTGTACCGTTTTCTTGACTACCATAAGTGTACATAATATCACCATTACTGTCATACATGACACTTGCTCCAGAGGATAACAGTTTTTTAGAATCAAAAGTAGCTGTATCCTTATATACACTATAACCAAATATACATGCAAAAACTAAGATTAAACAAAGAATAAGCATTGTTACTACTTGAATGATTTTTTTTGAATTTAATTTTTTTGTTTGTCTTTTCATTTAAATACCTCACAATAATATTGATCAATAATTTCTAAATAATGAAGACGAGGAAGAAATCCTTGCCTTATCAAATGACCTTTTTCTTTTATTGTTTCATAACGAAGGGATTTACGATCGTTTTTTCTATATGCTTCTACCATAAAAGAAGCATCTAAGAGATAAACTTCATTCACTTTTGTAAAGGCGATAATTAAAAAAGCAATTCCTCCATGATGAATGACTTTATCGAGATGATTAATTTGATGTAAAGAAATGTTCGTAAAGGGAAAAGATAATGTTTTTGTTTCTTTTGCTTCAAAATCAATATATTTTCCTTTATAAATACCATTATAATCTGTTGTTGAAGGGGTTCTAAAATAAGCTTCTACTATTTTTGCTGAACTTCTTTCTGGATAAGAAACCTTGACAATTTGAATAGGGGTAGGTTTTTTATGAATAACTGCAATATCATGTGATAAATAATATTCATTTGTTAAGTTAATATCTTCTTCTAAGTTCATTCCACGGTGAGCAGTATTATGTTTACCTTCAATCATAGATGTATAATGATTATTTTTTTTCTTATTTGGATAATTAACCATAGAAACTCCTTTTTATTTGCATATATATGGGTATTATAACACATATTTTTTTTGTGATAACAACTCTTTGATAAGAAATCATATTTTATCTTGAAAAAAGGAAATAAATTGGTACAATGAGGTAAAGGAGTTGAAAAGCATGGAATATAAAGTCGTATTAAGTCCAAAAAAAATTGTCAGTAAAGAATTTAAAGTTGATTTTAAAGGGTACAATGCGGATGAGGTTGATCACTTCTTGGATCAAGTTGTAAAAGATTATGAAGCTTTTGCTGGACTATTGAATAATTCTTATGATAGAATAGAACAGCTTGAAAGACGTCTTGCTGATCAAAAAGCTATGATAGCTCGATTAGAAAGAGAAAAAGCTTTACAAGATGATAACTTAAGAGCATTAGAAGATAATGTTTCTTCCAATGTAGATATCTTAAAAAGATTATCATTATTAGAAAAAGCAGTATTTCAAAATAAATAACAAATGACAGATAATCGCTGCTTCATTGAAGTAGAGGAAAGTCCAGGCTGCCACAATCTGCGATGATTGTAGTGTTTGTGCCTCACGAATCAATAAGTGAGGGTAGTGTAAACTAACGACAGAAGGAAAACCTAAGGGCAACTATGGTAGAACTTCATAAATGGCTCCACAGAGACAATTCCATAGGAAACTATGGCTGAAAAGAGGAAAGCTCCGCAAGGCAGAAACCCAAATTTGGTAGGGGAACCTTTAAAACGGAATTGAACGGGATAGAGGACGTGTAAACGTAGATAAATGATTATCTAATACAGAACTTGGCTTATTATCATTTGTTTTAAATTGGCATGGAAACATGTCTTTTTTTAATAGAACTGAGGGGAAAATATGCAAAGAAAAACACTTCATAAACAATATAAAAAACTAGGTATATCAGCAGTTAGAAGAATTGGCTTTAGCTTTTTTGCGGTTATTTTAATAGGATCGATTTTATTAAGTTTACCAATGAGTCATAGTGTTCATTCAACAAGTAGTTATTTAGATCATCTATTTGTTGCAACTTCAGCAACCTGTGTAACAGGCTTAGTGACTCATGTAACAGCTAGTGAATATACGCTTTTTGGACAAATAGTCATTATTTTATTGATTCAAATAGGTGGGTTAGGATTTTTAACACTGATGTCGATGTTCTTTGTTCTTTTAAAAAGAAAACTAACCTACGCTAATAAGATTGTCATGCAGGAAGCTTTAAATAGAAATTCATTAAATGAAACAGGTATTTATATTAAAAGAGTTATTAAATATACAGTTTGTTTTGAACTTATTGGAGCAATTTGTCTTGCTTTTGTTTTTATTCCACAATTTGGAATCCTTAAAGGAATTTATTATAGTTTATTTCATGCAATTTCAGCATTTTGTAATGCTGGATTTGATATTTTAGGAAATAATTCAATGGTTCCTTATGTAGGCAATGTTTGGATCAATTTAGTTATTTGTGGTTTGATTATTGCTGGTGGTTTAGGTTTTGTTGTGTGGATCGATTTACGTTTATCTTTGATTCATTATAGAGAACATTTTAAGTATTTTAAAATGAAAAGGTATTTAGAATCTTTATCTTTACATACAAAGATTGCATTGATTTCTACATTTGTTTTAATTTTTGGAGGAATGACCGTTATTTTCATATTAGAATTTCAAAATCCGCTAACATTAAAATCTTTACCATTTTCACAAAAGATACTCGCAAGTTTTTTTCAATCAGTAACACTTAGAACAGCTGGATTTGCGACAGTAGATATGGCTTCTTTACATCAAGCAACGAAGTTTTTTATGTCTATTATTATGTTTATCGGTGGTTCTCCTGCAGGAACTGCTGGTGGTGTTAAAACGGTAACTTTTGTTATTGGATTGTTATACGTCCGTGCATTAATGCGCGGTGATGAAAATATTCATGTTTTTAAAAGAACAATTGATGATCAAATTGTTAAAAGAGCATTAACAATTATGTTGATTAGTTTTGCGATTGCTTTAACAGGTTTATTTATTTTATCAATAAGTGAGCAGGCAGATTTTATTGATCTACTTTTTGAAGTTTTTTCTGCTTTTGCGACAGTAGGATTAACAGCGGGTCTTACACCAACACTGACATTTGTTGGAAAAATTGTTATAATTATTTTGATGTATATAGGACGTATTGGTCCTATTACTATGGTTTTGATTTTTGTAAGAAAATATAACGCTAAGAAAGGAAAAGATGTGAACTATATAAAAGAACATATCTTAATAGGATAATGAGATGGAAAAACAATTTGTTGTATTAGGGCTTGGAATTTTTGGCTCTACACTTGTAAAGACACTTTCTCAATATGGTAGAGAAGTTATTGCAATTGATAAAAATCCTGAAAATGTACAAAGAGTGGCAGATTTTGCGACAAAAGCAGTTATTGGTGATGTCACAGATTTTCAATTTTTATCAGATTTAGGATTAGATGATATGGATGTAGGAATTGTTGCTATTGGAGATCGATTAGAAGATAGTATTTTAGCTACAATGAATCTAAAAGAACTGGGAGTACCTTATGTTATTGTTAAAGCTAAAAACAAACGTTTTAAAGTTGTTTTAGAAAAAATAGGTGCTGATTATGTTGTCCGTCCTGAAAAAGAAATGGGAGAAAAAGTAGCAAGAACATTACTTCGAAAAAATATTAAAGATTTAATTGAATTAGATGAAGAAAATTGTATTGTTGAAATGAAAGTACCTCAAGCATGGGTAGGAAAAACATTATCACAACTAGATTTAAGAAAACTTTATAGTATCAATGTTTTAGGTAAACGAAATCCTCATACACATAAGTTAGAAGTTCCTGTAGATCCTAATTTAGAAATAGAATTAAATGATACTTTCCTTGTTTTAGCACAAACTGATGAAATAGAAAAATATGATTATTTATTATAGAGGTCTATTATGAAAAACGAAGAAACTTTATTTTTGTTTGCTAAAGCAATCAAAAGCTTAATAAAAAAACAGCCTTTAGATAAAATTACTGTAACAGATATTGTTTCAACAGCAGGAAAAACCAGACAAACATTTTATCGTCATTTTCAAGATAAATATGATTTAGTAAATTGGTATTTTGAAAAATTAGTTTTAAAATCATTTGAAGAAATGAATCAAGGTGGTTCGTTACAAGAAGCCTTAAATTTAAAGTTTGCTTTTATTGAACAAGAACATGCTTTCTTCAAAGAAGCTTTTAAATCAAATGATTATAATAATCTTATTCATTATGATTTTTGTTGTATTTATGATTTTTATAAAGAATATATACATAAAAATACAGGAAAAACTTTATCTTCTGATATAGATTTTTTACTTAAAATGTATTGTAGAGGTTCTGTAGATATGACTGTAGAATGGGTTTTAAATGATATGCCTATTTCTAAAGAAGATATTGTTACTTATCTAATAGAAGCTATACCTGATAAACTAAAAGAATGTATGATGTAAATAGATAAGATAAAATTGTTTAAGAGAAGAGATAAACCGGATGAAGTTAAAACGAAGTAAAAATAAAATGATTGAAAGATTTTTACAAGGTTTTTTAATTATAATTTTAGTAATTTTGACTATTTTTATGATGAATGATGTTAATAAGATACAAGGAAATGCAAGAGTTATTAACTATGCAGGCATTATTCGAGGAGCGACACAAAGAGAAATTAAGTTAGAAATATCAGGTAATAAGAATAATAGTTTAATAAGGTATTTAGATAATATTTTTGATGGTTTGATGGATGGCGGAGGAAAATATCAACTCACAAAGTTAAATGATCAAAAATATCAAAAGAAATTAGTTGAATTGAATAAATCATGGATTTCTTTAAAAGAAGAAATTCAAAAAGTAAGAGAAGACGGTTATGAAAATACAGATATTATTGAAATGAGTGAGAATTATTTTTATCTTGCTGATGAAACAGTAGATGCTGCTGAAGAGTATTCTCAATATTGTGCTTCTCAACTTGATATGATTGAAAAAGGACTTATTGTTACTTGTACATTAATAATTTGTATTATTATCAGAGAGTCTATTTCTGCGGTTGTTCTCATGAAAAAGAATAAAGAACTTAATAAGTTAGCTTATATTGATTTACATACAGGACTTCCAAACAGAAGTCGTGTGGAAGAACTTTTAATAGAATATCATCAATTTGAAAATCCAATAGCAATGATTATTTTTGATTTAAATGATTTAAAAGAAGTAAATGATACATTAGGTCATATTGCTGGAGATACACTTATTATGAATTTTGCTCATATTATAAGAACATCTATTCCAGAAAAGTATTTTGTAGGAAGATATGGTGGAGATGAGTTTATTGCTTTATTAAATGATGTAAGTGAAGATGAAGTGAAATCTATTATTAAAAAGGTTCAAGATGAAGCAAATCGTTATAATGAATTTAGTAAACAAATATATATTGAATTTGCTTATGGATATGCACTTTCTATCAATTATCAAGAAGCTAATTTAAAAGTATTATTGAATCAAGCAGATAAAAATATGTATGAATGTAAAACACGTATGAAACAAGCTAAACAAAACTTGAAAAAGTAGGTTCAAAATGAACCTATTTTTTTGTAAATAACTTTTGAGACAAAAAGATAGGTGAAGTATGTTATAATTCAAGCGTAGTAAAAATAAGCAAAAAAGGAAGAAAGAATAGTATGATTCATAGTGGGATGACAAGTGATACAGCAGCTAGAACACTGCTTAGAGATAATGAAGTATTTGCTTCTAGTGTTCTTTGATGAAGAAGAAGTCATAGCTTATAAAACGTTAGTCTCTTATGAAAATGATCAATCGGTATTAATAGATCATCAAGATATTAAAAGAAGAAGAGATATCGTAAAAAAAGCAACGATTGATGGAGTAGAATGTATATTAGGAATCGAACATCAAAGTAGAGTAGATGATCAAATGGTATTAAGAGTAGGCAATTATGATTTCTTGACGTATATGAACCAAATGAAAAAAGGAAGTAAGTTAAATGGTGTAGGGACAATGACTTTATATACAGGACCAGATAAGTGGAAAAAACCTAGAAGGATAAAAGAAATGATGAGTGTACCAAAAAGATTAGATCAATTTATAAATGATTAGAAAATACTGGTCGTAGATATCAAGTTATTGAATGAAAGAAAAATCAGTTGTAGAAAGCCAAGAGAAATTGTGATGTTGACAAAAGTAATGTATGAAGGAAATTATAAAGCATTGATACAAGATATCGTTGTACTCAAAGAAAGTTTAATCATAGCAGCAATATTTACACATACCAAAATAACAGAAGGAAATGAAGTAAGAATGTGTGTAGAAATGGATAGATTATTTAACAGGTTTAAAAATGAAGGAAAACTAAATACGTTAAAAGAATAGTTAAAAGTAAAACTAGGAAGTTTATCAAAAAGTCTAGAAGAACAATTATCAAATATAAGCATTGAACAATTAGACGAGTAAACAGTTAATATTTTTAATATTAATAGTGAAGAAGATGTTATGAAATTACTTCATTAAAATTTAAATAAAATAGGTGGTAAGTTTGCCTTTATACAGGCTTACTTCCACCTATTTTTATTTTGAATAATATACACAGAATGAACTAATCTGTGAATTTTGCAATAGGTATTATTATTAATTAATAAATATTAAAAAAATCAAACTTAAAATAAAAAATAGTTATGTTTATATTTCTTATATAAAAACAACCAAACTGCATTATTTTCGACTGAACAACATTGCTTTTTTTAAAAACATTTTTTTAAGTGAAAAAAATGTAGAAAAAAGGATTATTATGTTTATTTTCAAGGGTATTTGTGTTATATTCAAAGCCGTAGATTAGTTCAATCTACGTATTTATTTGTATCTATAGAATATTGAAACTTCTGCTTTTGTTTCAATAGTTAAAATAGATAAAAAGGGGTAATCTAATGGCTGTATTTACAAGTATGGATGATCCTATGGATCAAGAAAAGAAAGATATGATGGAAAAGCAACATGAGCTATTAGCAGATATGTTAGATTTAGCAATTCAAGAGTTAGAAAGTGTTGTAGAAGAAACAGATTATTGTTTATTAGATCATATGAAAGAATGTAAAGATTATACAAGTATCTTTAATTGTTTAAAACATCGTGCTTTAAAGAGATATAAATAATGAATTGTTATGTACTTTATTGTCAAAGTTATAAGATAGAAAACCTATGTCAAAGATTTAATCAAAAAGAAGGAATAGAAGCTTTTATACCACAAATAGAAAAACATCTTCATTCAACGAATGAACTTGTTTTAAAACCTCTATTTCCTGGATACCTCTTCATTAAAACAAAAATGAATCAAATAGAATTTGATACATTTTTGTTATTAATGAAAGAAGAAAAGAATGGTGTTATTAGAGAATTAAAGAAAGACGATGTTTCAGCTCTTACAAAAGATGAAATACATTTATTAAAGCTTTTATTAAATGAACAATATATATTAAAGATGTCTAAAGGATATAAACAAACAAATAAAACAATTATTATAGAAGGTCCTTTAAAACAACTACAAGAACATATTATATCAGTTAATAAAAGAGAACATTTTGCAATACTTAATATCGAATTTCTAAATAGAAGAATAAAAGCAGGAATTGAAATGCAAGACAAAGAGATATAGCGTCGAGGCTAACCACCTATATCACATGTTGGAATATAGAACACCTAGTCTAATATAAATACTTATTAGATAGGTAAACTATATTCTTTTTTTATTTTGGAGGGGATAAATTGGATAAACTGATAATTGTTGGTGCTGGAGGACATGGTAGATGTTGCTTAGATATTGCCAGAGAAAAATATGATGAAATCGTATTTTTAGATGATGGGTTAGTAGGACAAATAGTCAATGATTGTAAAGTCATAGGAAAAATAGAAGAAATGAAAGCATTATTTCCACAATATAATAATGTATTTATTGCTGTTGGAAATAATGCTTTTAGAAAACAACTCTACTTACAAGCAAAAGAAATAGGTTATAACGTTATAACCCTTATAAGTAAACAAGCAACAGTCTCAAAATATGCATTAATAAAAGAAGGAAGTGTCATCTTTCCTCATGCTGTCATAGAACCAAATGCAACAATAGGTTATAACTGTATTATTTGTGCAAATGCAACAATTAATCATGATGCTATTATTCATGACCATTGTTTGATTTATTCAAATACAGTGATTAGACCTAATGTCATTATTAATGAACTAACAAGAATTGGCAGTAATTGTACGATTACCTTTGGTAAAGAAATAGAGGAAGGTAGTGATATTAAAGATGGAGAGGTGGTTATATAATGTATAAAAAAAGTATTAAAAGAATCATTGATTTCATACTAGCGTTAGGGGGATTAATTGTATTAAGTCCAATCTTTTTAATATTATGTATCTGGATTAAATTAGACAGTAAAGGACCAATTCTTTTTAAACAAAAAAGAATTGGTATTAATAAGTCATATTTTAATATCTATAAATTTAGAACAATGTATGTAGATACACCAAAAGATATGCCTACACATATGTTATCAAATCCAGATCAATATATTACAAAATCAGGTAAATTCTTAAGAAAGACATCATTAGATGAATTACCACAGATACTCAATATATTAAAAGGAGAAATGGCAGTTATAGGGCCAAGACCTGCATTATGGAATCAAGATGATTTAATAGCAGAAAGAGATAAATATCATGCTAATGATGTAAGACCAGGTCTTACAGGATGGGCACAAATCAATGGTAGAGATGAATTAGAAATACCTGTAAAAGCTAAGTTAGATGGAGAATACGTAGAACGTATCTCTTTTTTATTTGATTTAAAATGTTTCTTTGGAACAATTACTTCTGTTTTAAAACATGATGGAGTTGTAGAAGGAGGAACTGGAAGTATGAATGGAGATCATGAAGCATGAAAGTATTAGTGATTTCCCAATATTATTATCCAGAACCTTTTAAAATACATGAAATATGCGAGGAATTAGTTAAAAGAGGACATGAGGTGACTGTTATAACAGGTCAACCTAATTATCCAGATGGTGATTTAATAGAAGGTTTTCCTAATCAACAAATTTTAAATGGTGTTGAAGTAATAAGAACAGATATTGTTTTAAGAGGACATAACCCAATTTCTTTAATTAGAAATTATTTAAGTTATCCTAGAGTTGCTAAAAAAGCAATAAATAATTTACATAAAGAATTTGATATTGTTTTTGTATATCAACTTTCACCAGTTTTAATGATTAAACCTGCCTTATATTATAAGAAAAAATATAATAAAAAGGTTTATGTTTATTGTTTAGACTTATGGCCTGAATCTTTAAAAGCATTAAAACTAAGTGAAAATAATCCAATATATAAATTAATGTTAAAGATATCAAATTCTATTTATCAAAAGTGTGATTTTATTTCAGCAACATCACCAGCTTTTTTAGATTACTTATCAAATATTAATCAAGTCAAACAAGATCGTTTAAACGTTGCTTATCAACATGGTGAAAAGATGTTTTTAGAGGTTGAACCCTACAAGCAACAAGAAAAACTTAATATTGTTTTTGCTGGAAATATTGGAAGAGTACAAGATTTTGATTGTTTAGTAAATGCAGTAACAAGATTACCAAAAGAAAAGTTAAATCAATTAATGATTACAATTATTGGTAGTGGATCATATTTAGATGAATTTAAAAACAAAGTAAATGAAAATCATTTAAATGATGCTTTTGTATTTACAGGAAGAAAAAAAGTAGAAGAACTTATTCCTTATTATAATCAAGCATCATTATTTTTATTATCTTTAGAAAAAGGAAGTACAGTAGGAAAAACAATTCCATCAAAACTACAAACTTACATGTCGGCAGGAAGAGGCATTATAGGAAGTATAGATGGTGCTACAGCTCAAATCATACATGATGCTAAAGCAGGAATGACTTGTCCTGCTGGAGATGATGAAGCATTAAGTCAGATTATATTAAAAATGTTAAATCAAGAAAATCAATTAGAAGAATATTCAAAAAATAGTAGGGACTATTTTTTGAATCACTTTACAATTGAAAAATACGTAGATCAAATAGAAAAGAAAATGGGAGAATTATTATGAGTTTATTTAAAGGAAAAACATTACTCATTACCGGAGGAACAGGTTCTTTCGGTAATGCAGTATTAAATCGTTTCTTAGAAACAGATATCAAGGAAATAAGAGTATTTAGTAGAGATGAATTAAAACAAGATAACATGAGACATGAGTATCAGGCAAAATATCCTGATACTTTTTCTAAACTTAAATTTTATATTGGTGATGTAAGAGACATCAACAGTATTAAAAATGCTATGCATGGAGTAGATTATATTTTCCATGCAGCAGCTTTAAAACAAGTACCTAGTTGTGAATTCTTTCCAGTAGAAGCAGTTAAAACAAATGTATTAGGAACAGAAAATGTTTTAACTGCTGCAATTGAATGTGGAGTTAAAAGAGTAGTTTGTTTATCAACGGATAAAGCTGCTTATCCAGTTAATGCCATGGGTACAAGTAAAGCAATGATGGAAAAAGTCATTGTTGCTAAAAGTAGGACAGTTGATCCAGATAAAACAAGTATTATGTGTACAAGATATGGAAATGTATTAGCTTCAAGAGGTTCAGTAGTACCTCTTTTTATTAACCAAATAAAAGAAGGTAATGATTTAACTGTTACTGAACCTAGTATGACTAGATTTGTAATGACTTTAGAAGAAGCTGTTGATTTAGTATTGTTTGCTTTTGAACATGGTGAAAGTGGAGATATCTTTGTTCAAAAAGCACCAGCATGTACAATTGAAGTACTTGCTAAAGCAGTACAACAATTGTTCCATGCTGAAAATGATATCAAGGTGATTGGTATCAGACATGGTGAAAAGATGTATGAAACATTACTTACTGATGAAGAGTGTGCACATGCGATAGATATGGGAGATTTCTATAGAGTACCAGCTGATAAGAGAGATTTAAATTATGATAAGTATTTTTCAGAAGGTATGGAAACTTCTAAGCTTACACAATTTAATTCTAATAATACTAAACTTATGGATATTGAAGCAGTTAAGAATAAGTTATTAGAAGTAAAACTAGTAAGAGAAGAATTAGAAGGTTGGGATAAATAATGTCTAGGATATTATTTATCAATTCTGTATGTAATGGATCAACAGGAACTATATGTAAGAATTTATATAAAGCAGCCGAAGAAGCAGGACATACATGTTGTATTGCTTATGGTAGAGGAGATGCACCTGAAGGATTTAATACAATTAAAATAGGTAATCAATTAGATATCTATTTACATGTATTAAAAGCAAGATTGTTTGATGCTAGTGGATTTGGTAGTAAAAAAGCTACTAAAGATTTTATCAAACAAATAGAAGAATTTAAACCTGATGTTATACATTTACATAATATCCATGGATATTATGTAAATATTGAAATTCTTTTTAATTACTTAAAACAACATCCTGAAATTAAAAAGATTTGGACATTACATGATTGTTGGTCGTTTACAGGACATTGTGCTTATTATACATATGCTAAATGTGATAAATGGCAAATTTGTTGTATTGGGAAGTGTCCTAATAAAAAGGAATATCCTCAAACGTTATTTTCTAATATTAAAAGAAATTTTAATAAGAAAAAAGAAATATTTAGTAATGTTGAAAATATAATTTTAGTTACTCCTAGTAAATGGTTAAAAGATGAAGTAGGAAAATCATATTTAAAAGATTATCCAATAGAAGTAATTAATAATGGTGTTGATATAAATGTATTTAAACCAACACCATCTCATATTAAACAACAATATGGAATAGAAAATAAGAAAGTAATATTAGGTGTAGCATCAGTATGGGATAAAAGAAAAGGATTAGATACTTTTATAGATTTATCTAAAGAATTAGATGATCAGTATCAAATAGTATTAATAGGATTAAGTAAAAAACAAATAGAACAATTACCTAATAACATTATAGGTATTTCTAGAACAGAGAATGTTCAGGAATTAGTTAAATGGTATAGTGCAGCAGATGTTTATTTTAATCCTACTTTAGAAGATAATTATCCAACTACTAATTTAGAAGCAATAGCATGTGGAACACCTGTTGTTACTTTTAATACAGGTGGAAGTCCTGAAAGTGCATTTGCAGGAGAAGATTATATTATTGAGAAAAAAGATATTTTTAATTTCTTTAAAAATGATATTAATTTAGAAGTTCCTAAAAGTGATATTTTAGATTTTAAAGAAATGAATAGAAGTTATTTAAATATCTATAGTAAAGGAAATGGTAAATATGAGTAAAATAAAAATATTATTTATCAATGGCGGTACTGTAGACTATGGTGGAATATCTACATTTTTAATAAATTACATAAATTATTTTAATTTTAATGAATTTGAAGTACATATTGCTGTTCATGGAGACAATAATGGGTCACGTTCACAGGAATTACTTAACAAAGGATGTATATTTCATCAATTACCAGTTAAAAGTAAAGCATATTTTAAATGGAAAAAAGAGTATAAAAATTTATTAAGAGAAAATAAATTTGATATAGTCCATGCAAATGCTGATGCAGGTAATGGTCCGCTTTTAAAAATTGCTAAAGAAGAAAAAGTATTTATAAGAATATCACATAGTCATAATACTCAGTTATTAACAACAAATAAAATTAGAGTGGTGCTAAATAATATACAAAAAAAAGAAATATTAAAATACGCAACTCACCTTTATGCTTGTTCTAAATTAGCAGGGGAATGGTTATATGGTAATAATAATTTTGAAATTATAAATAATGCAATAGATTATGATAAATTTAAATTTGATATAGAAAAAAGAAATGAAATAAGGAAAGAGTTAAAAATAAAAGACGATGTTTTTGTAGTAGGACATGTTGGAAGATTTGATTATCAAAAAAATCATAGATTTATTGTTGAATTAGCAAAGAACTTTGATGAACAGGTATTGTTTTTATTGATAGGTGATGGTCATTTAAAAGAAGAAATAATTAATTTTGAAAAAGAAATAGGTGTAAATAATATCTTAATGATAGGTAATAAAGATAATGTGTTTAATTACTATAATGCAATGGATTGTTTTATTTTACCTTCATTATTTGAAGGATTAAGTGTTGTATCTATTGAATCACAAGCTAATGGATTGAATTGCTTGTTTTCTAATACTATTACTCAAGAATGTAAAATTTCTGAGAAAACAAATTTTTATAGTATTGAAGATAATAAAAATTGGATTGAAGAAATAAATAGTTTAAAAGAAAATAAGGAAAATGATAGAAATATTGTATTAAATGAAAAGTATAATGCTAAAGTGCAATCTATTGAATTACAAAACAAATATAAAGAATATTGCAATAAGGAGGTCTAGGATGAAAGTTAGATATTTTACTAATATACCATCTCCATATAGGATAAATTTCTTTAATGAATTAGGGAAAAAATGTGATTTAGAGGTAGTATTTGAAGCTGAAAAAGCACCAAAAATTAATAATGATTGGTATAAAGATAATAAAATCAAAAACTTCAGATCTATTTTTTTAAAAAAAGGAATTATTGAAGAACAAAAAATAAATTTTAAAATACTAAAGTATGTTACTAAAAAATGCGATGTTTTAGTATTTACAAATTATAGTTACTATACAGAGATGATTGCGTTAATATATGCGAAGTTACTGAGAAAAAAATATATTCTTCAAATCGATGGAGGAATAATATCATATAATGAAAATATTATTAACAGAAAATTAAAAAAGTTTCTGGTTTCAAATGCTTCTTGTTATTTATCTCCTAGTAAAGAAACAGATAAGTTTTTAATTTATTATGGCGCACAAGAAGAAAAAATCAACAGGTATAGTTTTACATCATTATATGAAAAAGATATTTTAAGAAAACCAATTAATAGCAAAGAGAAGGCTTTTTTAAAAGAAGAACTAAAAATCACCGAAAATAAAGTTATTTTATCAATTGGACAATTTATTTATAGAAAAGGTTTTGATTGGATGATTAAAGCTTACAAAAATTTGGATAAAGAAGTAGGAATATATATTATTGGTGGGAAACCAAGTCAAGAATATTTAGAATTAAAGAAAAAATATAAAATGGATAATTTACATTTTATAGATTTTATGAGTAAAAGTGAAATATTAAAATGGTATAAAGCGGTTGATTTGTTTGTTTTGCCTACAAGAGAAGATATTTGGGGATTGGTAATCAATGAGGCACTATCTCAAGGGCTTCCTGTTATTACAACTGATAAATGTATTGCAGGATTAGAATTGATAAACAGCAATGAAAATGGATTTATTGTTAAATGTGAAAATAAAAATGAGCTTTTAGAAGCAACAAAATGTTTTTTTACAAAAAGAGAACAAGAAATAGATCTTATGAAAATGCAATCTTTAGAAAAAATTAAAGAATACACTATAGAAAATATGGTAAAACAACAAATTAATGTGTTTAGGAGGAATTTATGAATAGTATATTACCAATATCAGTATTGATACCTACAATGAATAGACCAGATTCATTAGAAAGAACGTTAAAAAAATATATGTGTGCAAAATATATTCCAGCTCAAATAGTTGTTGTTGATCAAAGTGAAGAAAAAGAGGTAGCTGATAGGAATAGAGAAGTATTAAAAAATGTTACTAATGATATAGAATGGAAATATATTTATCAAGAAGAACCTTCTTTAACAAAAGCCAGAAATAAAGCTATGAAAGAAGCAAAAAATGAAGTCGTTATTTGCTCAGATGACGATATTGATGTTTATGATGATACATTAATAAATGTTTATAATGTAATGAATAATAAAAATATATCTATGATTGCTGGATTGGATGATAATACAGTTTTATCTAAATCCAAAATCGGTTGTTTACTTGGTTTTAAATCATTAAAAAATATTCATATAGGGCATGTAACAAATTCAATGTTTGGAAAATTTCCTGATAAAGTAGATGAAGAAACCAACACGATGTGGGCTATGGGGTTTTTCTTTGTTATTAAGAAATCTTTAGTAGATAAATGGAATCTTCAATGGGATGAAAAGTTAAAATTTTATGCATATGCAGAAGATCTGGATTTTAGTTTTTCATATTATAAAAAATCAAAAGAAGAAAATTATAAGTGTATAATGACAAATAAAGTTAGAGTCCTTCATTTAGCATCACAGGAATATAGAACACCTAGTAGAAAACATATGTTTATGTATGTTTTAAATAGGTATTATTTAAGTAATAAACATCATATGGGTTGGAAATCAATAATTAGTATGAGATTAACTAATTCAATTATGGTTATTTTTCAAAAATTAAAGGGTGAAAACTCAAAAGATTTAAAAGATGCTATGAAGTATTTAAAACACCATAATAGAGAAATAAAAAATGGAATTTTCTATTATGGCAGTTAGAAAAATTTCTAAAGATTAGTTTATATTTAGGGAGGAAAAAATGTTAAAAAAGATATTAATAATTCCTTATTTTGGAAAGTTTAATAATTATTTTGAATTATGGTTAAAATCATGTGAGTATAATACTGATTTTGATTGGCTTATTTTTACAGATGATAAAACAAATTATCAATATCCAGAAAATGTTCACGTACATTATACGACGTTTGAAAATATAAAGGATAGAATAAATAATCTTTTTGAATTTGAAATTTCATTAGATTCACCATATAAATTGTGTGATTTTAAACCAGCATATGGGGAAATATTTAATGAGTATATAACGGGGTATGATTATTGGGGATATTGTGATACGGATTTAATATGGGGTAAACTATCTAGATTTTATACAGATGATATATTAAAAAAATACGACAGAATATCAGATTCAGGACATTTTACTTTATTTAAAAATACAAAAGAAATGGTAACTGCATATAGAACATTGACAGCATTAAATTGTTATTCATATAAAGAAGTTTTTACTGATAGAAAGAATTATGCTTTTGATGAATGGGGAAGCAATAAGGGACTTAATAGGATACTTTTAGAGAATAATTTTAAAATCTATAATAGGCCAATATGTTTTGCTGATATATGTATTCATTCATATGGGTTAAAGAATACGAGAATTTATTATGATTCGAATGAAGTAAAAAAAAGAAATATTGTATTTTTATTTAATAGGGGTGAACTTTTACAATATTATTTAGATGAAAACGGAAATTTAAAATATAATCAAGAATCATATATTCATTTACAAAAAAGACCAATGGTTAATAATGTAAAGAATAAAGAGACCTTTTTAATCGTACCTCCTAATAAATTTATAAATTGTAGTGGTAAAATAACAGATGATTTTTTATTGAGTATTAGGGAAAATAAAATATACTGGCATTATTTAAAAATTAGGTATAATAACTTGATAAGAAAAATAAAAGGCTTGGTAAAAAAATAATGAAAAATGATTTAAAAAAAATTGATTTAAAATTATTATATCTTGGTATTATAGTAAGTATTCTTTCTCAAATTCCATCATTAATGAATAATAGTGTTATTTCCCTTATTTATACAGGAGCATTGCTTCTTTTTTTAATATTATCTTTATGCAAAGATGATTTAAAACTAAAAATTCCTGCAGAGGTGATAGCAATCCCAATTGTAATTGACATTATACTATTTTTTTTATTTATTTTATCTTTTTTTAAAAATAACTATTTTCAATCTAATTTATTTGTACCGATTAATATGTGCTGTTTTTTTTCTATTATTGGATATTTTTTTGGAAAAAATGTAGATAAAAAATCTTTAAAGACAATTGTTAAAATTATTGTTTATTCAACCTTAATATTGGCTTTTTCAATTTTTAAAGATTATTTTCTAGGTGTAGACTGGACTAATGCAAGCTCATATTTATATGGTTCTAAGAACTCTGTAGCTACAATTTTTTTGATTTCTATTATTATAATGATAATTTTTATAAATGATTTTAATAGGATTTTTGTAGCAGGAGCTATTTTATTCTTAACTCTAGTTATTCTAATGACTAAAAGTAGAGCAAATATTGTATGTTTAGTGATTATTATTTTATATATGGTTTTTACGTATATAGAAAATAAAAAGTTAAAACTTTTTTTAAGTTTAATTATTTTGATATTTGGGATAGCAATATTTAGTAATGAGTCACTTTATAATTTTTTTATAAATAATATCGTTTTTAATAATAAATCTAGAAGCAATTTCAATGTTATTACTTCTGGAAGAGATGTTCAATATAAATATTTTTTTGAAGAATTTCCAAAAAATTTTATGATTGGAACAGGTGGAACTTATATTGAATGTAATTTCATGACAGTATTATTAAGTTATGGTATTATAGGAGGATTACCTATATTGATTTATAGTATATATCCATTAATTTATCCATTAAAAAATAATATAAAAAAAAGAAATTATATTTTTAAAATAAGATATTTAGTTTTATCATTAAGTATTATACTTTTTATTAATGGTTTTTTTGAAGAACAAGCACCATTTGGACCAGGCGTAAAGTGTTTTTCTCTATGGTTCTTTTTTGGAGTGTATATAAGTTTGAAAGCAAAAGATAGATTAAAGTTAAAAGAATAAAAATAATTTACTGATGTTAAATAATAAAATTAAATTTGTGTTCAACAAATATGTGCATTTCAAGTTAAATGTTGGTGCTAAAAAATTTATATTCATGTTAGAAACTAGCTTCAAAGATAAATATAATTTTGTAATATCATTAAAATTTATAAGCGTTTTAATGACATATGAAAAATAATTTTGATTGAAAGATTAAATACATTATTAGTGTAAATTAAAATTTATATTAGAAGATAAAATAGTAATAAAAGATACAATTTAGAATATATAATTATCATTATTATAAATGAAATAAAAGTTAAAAATAATAAGGATGCACTTGATAAGTGCATCTTTTTAATGATTAGAAGAAAATGATAGAGTGTTTATGAAAATGAAAGCTATTTGACTAGAAATAAGAATGGCTCATTTTGTCATGTTTATTTTTTAAGTAATAATTTTCATTAAAAAATGTTATTTATGTTTTGAAGTTGTGGATGGAAAGGAATATGAGATTAAAATGAATAAAATAATGAAAAATTCATTTTGGATGATTTTTGAGAGAATTATTCAAATGATTATAGCTTTATTTATTAATATATTTATAACAAGATATTTAGGAGCTGCAAATTATGGATTATTAAATTATAGCAGTTCGTACATAGGGTTATTTTTGTCAATTAGTTCTTTAGGACTTGAAAGTATAATAATTAATGAATTAGTTAATTCTCCTGATAAAGAAGGAGAAATATTGGGATCAAGTATTTTTTTAAGAACATTATCTGGATTATTTTCTATTATTTCTGTAGTAATAATAGTTCGTTTATCAAATGGGAATAATTTAACTTTGCTTATTATATCTATTTTACAATCTCTAATTTTATTTTTTAGAATTTATGAATTATTAGAGTATTGGTTCCAAGCAAAGTATTTATCTAAATATGTTACAATAATTAAAATATCTACATATATAATAGTAACAGTATATAAGCTATTTTTACTTTTTAGTAAGAAAAGTGTAGTATGGTTTGCATTTTCAAACTCTTTGGATTGTATACTTATTTTTATTTTAATGATTTGTTTTTTTAAGAAAAAATCAAATATCAATTTTTCTATATCTAAAAAAATGTGTATTAAGTTAATAAGTAGATCATATCATTTTATTTGGACTGGTTTAATGATTTCAATATATGGTGAGACAGATAAATTAATGTTAGGTAAATTGAAGAATGCAATGTCTGTTGGAATATATTCAGCGGGTTCATATATTAGTGGTTTGGCAAATTTCATTCCATATGCCTTAATAAATTCTTTACGACCAATGATAATGGAAGAAAAAATGAGAAATAACGAAAAATATCTAGAACTATTAAAAGATTTGTATTCAATAGTTTTTTATTTTTGTTTGATTTTAGCAATATTTTTTACTTTGTTTAGTAAAATTATTGTTTGTATTATTTATGGAAATGGATACAATGGTGCAGAAATTGTTCTTATAATTTTTTCTTTTTCAACGATTTTTTCAATGTTAAATGTTGTAAGAGATATTTGGTTTGTATGTGAAGAAAAAGAATATTTATCAAAATATATATATTTGGTAGGTATAATAGTAAATATTATACTTAATTATTTTTTAATTAAATTATTTGGATATTATGGAGCAGCAATAGCATCATTATCTTCTAATGTTTTAACAGCAATTATTATCCCAATGATTTTAAAAAGTACTAAAGAAAACGTTAAAATATTAGTAAATTCATTAAGTATTTTTAGATTAAAAAAAGCTATAAAAAATATAGTATTTAATAAGAAATTGATATAGGAGGAAGTTATGAAAGTAAGAAAAGCAATTATACCAGCAGCAGGACTAGGAACAAGATTTCTACCAGCAACAAAAGCAATCGCCAAAGAAATGTTACCAATTGTAGATATTCCAACAATCCAATATATCATACAAGAAGCAGTAGACAGTGGAATAGAAGAAATCCTGATTATTACAAACAGTAATAAACATGCAATGGAAAATCATTTTGATAAAAACTATGAACTAGAAGAAAGATTAAAAGAATCAGGAAAACTAGAACAAGTAAAAATGATCCAAGATATAGCAGATATGGCCAATATCTACTATATCAGACAAAAGGAACCAAAAGGATTGGGACATGCTGTATTATGTGCTAAATCCTTTATAGGAGATGAACCATTTGCTGTGCTATTAGGAGATGATATGGTTGTCAATAAAGAAGGAAAACCAGCATTAAAACAATTAATAGAACAATATGAAAAGACATCAGCATCTGTAATAGGAGTACAAACAGTTGATAAAAAAGATGTCAGCAAATATGGAATCGTAGAACCATCAAAATCAC